>MDTD01091871.1_pt1 | contig 14194 bp, 16 predicted proteins | sample 811221 | NCBI WGS metagenome assembly MDTD01 (sample SAMN05326646, study PRJNA326480) | marine metagenome | isolation source: seawater | place: Pacific Ocean: South West | collected 2011
AAAAAAGAAGTTAAAACAAGTACTATAGATATTTTAGCTAGTGCAAATAATAACCTAGAAGAAGAGGCAAACAACCAATATATAAACATTGAAGTAGAATATAATTCTCCTAGTTTAATAAATGACGAAATAAAAAAAGATACAAAGGCTTTAAAGAAAATTAAAAAAAGAGATCTTAAAAAAGGTTTAAAAACTGACAGAGAAGGTATTGTTGCTTTTATTCTTTGCATTCTTGGAATAATCTTACTTCTTGCTTCACCATTATTAAATGGTCCAATTCTTTTTTTCTTCTCTTTTGGTTTTAGCTTAGCTGGATTTATAATAGGAATAATATCTGTTATTAAAAATAAAAGAGAAAAAAATAAAAATACTGTTTGGAGTGTTTTATCAATAGTTTTTGGTGGTCTTTTCATGCTACTTGGGCTAGCTATTATTATTATTTTGATTTCAAGAATTATTGGGTTTATTGAGGGATTATTTGGTGATTTTGGCGATGCTATTATGGATTTTTTCTTTGATTAAAATACTAAAGCCTTCCAATCGGAGGGCTTTTTATTCCCTCAAAAATAATTATTAGTTTAGCTGAAAATAAAATCCATATTATGCCACAAGAAAACACAAACCCACTAGGATTAGAAGATAAACTATATACTGTAGAAGAGTTTGCTTTTGCCTTAAGAAATAAATTTGGAGGTGACAATACCATTTCTGATGTAATTTTAACAGAAATGTTTCTTGCCAAGTACCCTATGTATTCTTGTAAAATTATAAAGTCTCAAAATCAATCCGGTCAAAAAAGTTGCAGTTGTTGTTGATTAAAAAATGAAAAAAACAGATCTATTTCAAAAAGTATTTTTTACCATAACATTTGCTGGAAGCATTGGTTTTAGTATTATAGTATTCGAAAAAACAGAAGATCTATTTACTTCAATTATTTCGCCAATTATATTTATTGGACTTATGTTTATTCTAAAAAAAATAATTAATGTTTCTTAATTTTAACTTTATATAAATAAATTAAAATGAAATTAATATACGCCATAAGCATATTTGCTTCATCAATAGTAATAGGTTTTGCTATATACTTAAGTAGTAATAATGGTAAATTTGAATTCAATGCCTATAACAACGGTAAACATGAAACACCTGTTATTATTAACACTAGAACAGGAGATGTTATAAAAGTACAATTTAATGAATTAGGCTTCTTTAAAAACAAAACTTCCAAGGCACAAGAGTTAGGTCTTATTAAAGACTTTACAAAATAAAGAATCAAGATTTTATACCTTTCAATGTAATTTTTCTAAATAGGATCGCATAACTGGATTAATCACAGTCGACTTTTTGCTTTTATTGTTGTATCCAACAAGAACAGAAGAACATTTACAACACAAAACATCATTTACAGTAAGAAGATGTTCTAGTGTAAAACTCTTATTACCAATAGATTTAACTAACACCTGTATCTCGACACTATCATACAAGTGGACTGGTTTTATATATTCAATTTCATTCTTTAATAAAATAATACCATTTGTATTCCAATCCCAATCTGATCCTACCATAGATTTTAAATAATGCATTCTTGCATTTTCAAAATAACTCAAATAAACTGCATTATTTACATGCCCCATAATATCTATATCAGAAAACCTGACTTGAATTTTTGCTGGTTCTATTTTCATTGATCTAACTTTTCATAAGTTGAATTATTACTAATAAATTCTGGAACAATTTGTTTCATTTGTAATACAATCTGTTCATTATTTTGAGTACCAAAAAGATTAATTAACTCATTAATATTTTTTATTTGTTCAGCTGGTTCTTCACTTATTTTAGCTTTATAAATTTGAGGATGATGAGTTTTCAATATATTCTCTTTATCCGACAGTATTTCTTCATATAGCTTCTCTCCTGGTCTTAAACCTGTAATTTTAATTTGAATGTCTTTATCTAATTCAAGCCCACTTAGCTTAATCATTTTTTTAGCTAAATCAATAATTTTTATTGACTCTCCCATATCAAAAACAAAAATTTCTCCACCTTTACCCATCGTTCCGGCTTCAAGAACTAATTGACATGCTTCTGGAATAGTCATAAAGAAACGTGTAACGCGATCATCTGTAACTGTAATTGGTCCTCCCTGTTCAATTTGACGTTTAAATAAAGGTATCACTGAACCATTAGAACCTAAAACATTACCAAAACGGGTGGTAACGAATTTTGTGTTTCCTTTTGAATTCGATGATTGTGCATAAATTTCTGCAATACGCTTTGAAGCGCCCATAACGTTTGTTGGATTAACCGCCTTATCCGTACTAATCATTACAAATTTATGTACGATATTATCAATAGCTAAATCAACCAAATTTTTAGTGCCACGGATATTTGTCAATAAAGCTTCTGACGGATTATCCTCCATTAGTGGAACGTGTTTATAAGCTGCAGCATGAAAAACATATTTAGGTTTAAATGAAGTAAATAAATTTTTCATACGATCAAAACTTCTGATATCTCCTATTACTATTTCAAAATTTAAATCACTAAACTCAGTGATTAATTGATTTTGTAATTCATATAAAGGTGACTCTGCTTGGTCTAGTAAAATCAACTTTAATGGTTTATACTTTGCAATCTGATATACTAGTCCACTACCAATAGAACCTGCAGCACCTGTTACAAGAATAACTTCACCTGCTAATTCATTTTTTATATTTTTTTCATCTAAATGAATGGGTTTTCTTCCTAGAAGATCATCAATTTTAATTTTTGCAATTTGTTTTGAAGAAAACTCACCATTAATCCAACTCTTAGGACTTGGAACCTTTTGGATATCAACATTATTTGCTAAACAAACTTCAACAACTTTCTTTTTATTATAATTATCTGGATTCTGAATAGCAATAATTAATAAGCTAACACCTTCCTCCTTGATTAAAGATTCTAATCGAGAAGTATTATAAATATTTAATCCTTCTAAACGATTTCCAGATAATTTTTTACTATCATCAATAAAACCAATTATTTTTTGTTTACTTAAAATATCTTTTTCAATTGTTCTTTTAGTAATTAAACCACTGATACCTGCACCATAGATAAGAACTCTATCTTCAATTTCTTTACTCTTGATAGATTCGATATAAATCAACTTAACAGCAAACCTAGATCCTAATAACAATAGGACTGAAGCCAAAAATTCGATTAACAATACAGATGTTGGAAATAAAAAATATCCATCGAAAAAATTAGCTCTTATAAATCCAAAAATTGCAAAAGTTATTGATGATACAAATGATGCTAAAACAATCCTCCTTAAATCTTCAGTGGAAGTATGACGTATTAAACCTTTATGAATTCTAAAAAAATAAAATACTATAAACTTCACTATAATATATAAAGCAATAGATTTTGATAGTATATTCCACTCTTCACGAATCAATGTTTCATCTGCCTTTAAATCAAAACGTATTATATAAGCAAATAAAAGGGCTAAAAGAGATAATAATAGGTCTAAAGCTATAATAACCCAACGTGGAAGAGATAAATTAGATAAAATCATACAGGATACAAGATACAAATTACTATCAATACTACGAATAAAGACCTCCGTTAAGGTTTATAGTTTGGCCGGTAACATAATTCGCTTCTTTTGATATAAGCCATTGAATTGTTTTGAAAACAGTTTCAGGATTACCTAAACTATCTGCTGGAATAGATTCAATAATTTTTTCTTTTAAAGCATCCGGAACATCTTCAATCATACCTACATTAAAATACCCTAAGGCCAGAGCATTTACAGTTATACCATAGCTAATTAACTCTTTAGATAATGTTTTAGTTAAACCTATCAACCCTGACTTAGAAGCACTATAAGCAGCTGTCCCAACGAATCCAGTTTGCGCAACAATAGAGGTAACATTGATAATATTACCTGTACTTCGAGATCTAAAGTGTGGAATAATGTGTTTTGATAAAAAAAATGGGGCATCTAAATTTATAGCCATTGTTTTCCTCCACAAAGATGCATCAGTCTTCCAAGAAATAGCGCTATTGGAAATTCCAGCATTATTAATTAAAACATCAATTCTCCCAAACCTTTCCAAAACTGAGTCAATCAATCTCACGACCTCTTTTTCATGGGTTAAATCAGCTTTAAAATGTGCTATATCATCAGATTCATCTAATTGAACTTTATTTGAATTATAATGTAATGCCAATTTTACATTTTCATTAGAAAATAATGTGGATATAGATCCTCCTATTCCACCAGATGCACCAGTAATTAAAATAACTTTTTGATCCATTTACGATTAATTGAGCGTGCTAATTTAAACCAAATCGGTGTATTATCGAAAGTATATTCAAAATAAGTAAAATCCTTTCCCCCAAGATTGTTGTTAAATTTTTTAACCCCATCAATCTTAGAACCACCAAAATCAAAGGTTTTACCTTCTTTAATTGCTTCATTTATTGCTCTATCCATACACATATACATCCCTCCCATTTTTTTATGAGAATTTATCAAAGCACCTTTTAAATAGAGAATAGTATTATTATGATTTACGCATACTATTCCTCCGAAATCTTTTATCTCATAAACCAAAATGTTATTTTCATTTTGGGCTTGTTTAAATAAATTAGATAATATCTTAATCGAAGATTTATTAATTCCACTAAATTTTCCTTTTAACTCTGATTTAATAATGGATTCAACACCAAAATAATTAATCGATTTTTCAATATTTAAATCCTTATTTATAGCTTTTTTTAAGGAACGATTTGCTTGCTTAGATATATTTCGATCCGTATTGAAAGGTATTTTTTGAAATGTACAAGACTTATAATTATCTCCCAATAAAGGTTGTTTTATTGAAATATGAATATTACTAAAATTACTTCTAATGATTTCATCAATAGATTTAAAATCAACCTCTATTCCCAGCCACTCTATATATCTTACAAATATTGGTGTGTGTAAAACTTTAACACCAAAATGAATAGTATATGGGAGAGCAATGCCCTTTGAATAATCTTCATTTACTAATACACACCAATTTTGAGCGGTAGAATCTAAATACCATGAATAGGAAAAAACACTAGAATCTGGAGTAATATCAACTAATTTATTCCATTTTATTATATCAATATTCGAACGTTCAATTATTTTCAAAGCTCTTTAAAAAACGAGGTAAATTTATGTTTGTTATGATTATTAGAAATAAATTCTCTTAGTTTATTCATAGAATAGATTGTATTGCCTTTTGGATGACCAATTACAACCATTTCATTAAATCCTAAATTTTCAACTTTTTTAAGTCCTGTAGATAGTTTCTTAGCATAATAACCATCTGTAGAAACATAAGCTGTCGTATGATTTGTTAAAGATGAAATTTTCTGAAAACCTTGACTAACATGTTCTCCATCTCCAACCATTTTATGTTTACTAGGAAATAATCTTCCTAGAATATATAGTTTCCAAAAAAATGATGGATTATATCTTAAAGAAGTAATTGGGTACTCATTGAATGAACCACCTTCATTTTCTTCGCATACATCCATTTCAAATCTATATTTTGATTTTAAAGGGGCATTACGAAAATCATAACGATAATTACTAGTAACTAAATATCCATTATGAAATACACTAGAATCATTTTTTAATCCAACTTCTTTAAAAATATTGTATAGATCTGAAAAAGGTTGAATACAAGAACCTCCAGCTCGAAAAGTAGTTACCTTTCTTCCAATTAATTTTTCTAGATATAATTTATATGTCTTAACTATTCTTAATTGATCTTCTTTATTAAAATCAGATAATTTATAAAAATTTATGACATTCATTTTCCATAAACCACCTAGATATTTAGCTTTTTCCCAATGTGGATGAATATGCAACTGAACGTCATGACCCAAATCTAACATCTTTGAAATCTGACTCTTAACCATATTCAACTCATTTGATAGTTCAGGGTATTTTTCAGCTTGAATCAAATAACCTACGTCTACAAAAAAAGTATATGACACATCTAATCCCTTAGCTATATTAAACAGCTCTTCAGTTGGCTCTAACATACACTTAGAAACCGTGCCTACGTGTTTACCAAAAAACAACTCATAGTCAAATGTCAAAAAAATATTCATCAACGCGAAGATAATTGAATTCATGATTTAATGTTAAATGAATATCGAATTAGTTATATTAGGAATAGAAAATTAAACAACATATTAATATGAAAGAAATTGAATATAAATATCTCGTTAATAAAAAATTATGGAATACAATTAAAAAACCAAAACCTGACTTTATTACTCAAGGCTATATATCAAAAAATAAAGATTGTACGTCTAGAATTAGAATCAACAACAATAGAGCTTTTATAACTATCAAAGGGAAAAACAAGGGTATTGTACGTCAAGAATTTCAATATGAAATACCATTAAATGAAGCTAATGTTATTTTAAAAGAATTAATTGATAAAAAAATTAAGAAACATAGATACAAAATAGAATTTTCTAATAGAATTTGGGAAGTAGATGAATTTCAAGGAAAGCTAGAAGGATTAATAATTGCTGAATTAGAAGTTAATAGTGAAGAAGAAAAATTTGAATTACCTTTTTGGGTTACCAAAGATGTATCTTTAGACCCTAACTATTATAACTCGGTTTTAATTGATAAAGCTTAATAATATGAAAAATCAAGAGCAACAAAAAATCTCTTATAATGTCGATAAGTCTAATTTTAAACGCTTATCATCTATAAAAGTATACCACCTTACTTTTGACCATCTTGACTGTTGAACCAGATAATTATGTGAAACGCCATTAACTCTATAATAAAATTCATCCCATAACTTAAAATCAAGATTATTTTTACCCTCAATAAAAATTAACGCAGAATCACTGATAAAAATCTTAAAAGGATCTTTTTGTAAATTCTTTTCCTCGCCAAAAAAAATACTTTTACAATTATCTCCAAAACAATTGATCCAATTAGTAAACGCATTCATAACTTTTGATGAATCTTCATAAACCCACTTAGAATAAAAAATTGTATCTACTGATTTAATTAAAATAAATTTATCTATTGATTTTGGTCCAAAGCGATCTAGAAACATAGGTTCATTTCTTAATTTTAAAGAGTCAATATTCAAACCATTATCCAAAAAAATATTTTTCAATATCAAAGTAGTATCTTGTTTCTGTTCCTCTACAGAAATAATTTCTTCTTTTTCATAACCTTGATTATGACCAGTTATTTCAGATAAATCAATTACATTATCCTCTTCTTGAATACAACTAGAAAGGAAAGTAATTAAAGAAAAAAATATAATAAATTTCAAAATCAAACTCTTATTTTATTTAGCACACTAATTGTTTTATCAATATCCAAACTAGATATATCAAGATGTGTAACAAAGCGCAACATACCTGGCCCAAAAGCAATAATCTTAACACCATGATTTTCCAATTCACTAATTAAATAGTCCCTACTTGAATAATCTTTAAGAATAACAACAACAATATTAGTTTCAACAGGCACTACAGATTCAACCCAATTCATTTTTTTCAAAGCACCCTCCAATTCCTTTGCGTGGTAATGGTCTTCTTTCAAACGACTTACATTGTTTTTTAAAGCGTACAATCCTCCTGCAGCAATAATACCAGCTTGTCTCATTCCTCCCCCAAAAACCTTACGAACACGCCTTGCCTTCTTTATAAAATCAGATCTACCAATAAGCAAAGACCCAACAGGTGCTCCTAATCCTTTTGATAAACATAAAGAAATAGAGTCAAAATGGGAAGCATAGTCTTTTATATCAATACCATTCTCAACAATAGCATTCATTAAACGTGCTCCATCAAGATGTAATGGTAATCCATTTAACTTACAAAAAGCACTTATTTTTTTTATCTCTTCAAAATCATAAATAGCACCCCCCCCCCTATTAGATGTATCTTCTAAACTTACAAGTTGGGTTATTGGATAATGAACATCATCTGGATTAATCCATTTTTCAACATCCTCTATAGTTAAACGACCTCTATTACCCTCAACTAATCTAACAGAAGCTCCAGAGTTTTTAGCAATTCCACCTCCCTCATATTTATAAATATGACTTTCTACACTAGTTATAACTTCACCACCAGGATTAAGATGTACATTAATTGCAATTTGATTCGTCTGTGTACCAGAAGAACAATACAATGACTTTTCCATTCCAAACATATCTGCTGCAAAAACCTCTAATTCATTCACTGAAGGGTCTTCACAAAACACATCATCACCAACTGGAGCTGAAAGCATCGCTTCTTTCATAGATTCAGTAGGTCTAGTAACAGTATCACTTCTAAAATCAATCATATTTATTTTTTATGTGAAAATACTCTTTGAAACTTTAAATTGAAACCTATTTTTTTCTTTTTTTTGTCAAATGGAATATTTTATTGTTTCTATAACTGTTCTATTTGGTGCAGGATTAACTTTCTTTTCTGGATTTGGTCTAGGCACACTTTTGCTTCCTGTATTTAGTCTTTTCTTTGATTTACCAATTGCAATTGGAGCAACAGCAATAGTCCACCTAGCTAACAACATATTTAAATTTATACTTGTTTCAAAGCATATTCACCTAGCTACTTTATTTAGATTCGGCATTCCAGCTTTAATATTTGCATTTTTAGGAAGTCTATTAATCACATCATTTAATCATTCAAATCCATTTTTGACCTATACATTATTTGGAGCATCATTTGAACTAAAACTAATCAATATTACCATTGGAACACTAATGATTTTTTTCGCATGGTTAGAATTAGATTCAAGATTTGACAAATTAAACTTCCAAAAAAAACATATTCCATTTGGCGGTATGTTAAGTGGATTTTTTGGAGGTATTTCTGGACACCAAGGAGCTTTTAGAGCTGCATTTTTAGCTAAATCAGGTCTAAGTAAAGAAGAATTCATAGGTACATCGAACGCCGTATCTCTTATTGTCGACTTAACCAGATTATGGATTTACATATTTGGTTTTAACACAATTATCGAGAATGAATTAATTAATGTAATATCGGACGGACAGGAATTATTAATAATTGCAATATTATTCGCATTTATTGGAACATACTTTGGAAAAAAAATGATCTCAAAAACAACTATTAATTCTATTCGCCGTATTGTTGGAATTCTATTATTAACAATGGGATTATTAATATTCTTAGGGATAATTTAAATCATTATATACTATTTTTTTCTTACTACTAATAGTCCATCACGAATTGGTAACATAACTTCTTGAACCCGTTTATCCTCATGAACAATCTTATTTAATTCTACTAAAACTTTGGTATCTATATCATTCTTTTTAATTGGTTCAAGAACCTTCCCTGACCAAAGAACATTATCAATAATTATATAACCTCCACTAGAAACTTTATCAATAACCATGGTATAATAATTGATATAATTACTTTTATCAGCATCTATAAAAACTAAATCATATATCTCATTCAAATCCGGAACTATATCCATAGCATTTCCGATAACACAATTAATTTTATTCGCATAATCTGATTTAGATATAAATTCTTTTACTAAATCCTCTAATTCTTCATTTTTATCAATTGTTGTAATCTTACCATTCTCAGACAGACCTTCAGCAAAACATAGTGCAGAATACCCAGTATAAGTTCCTATTTCTAATACATTTTTCGGCCTAATCATATGTGAAAACATACTTAATACTCTACCTTGAAAATGACCACTCAACATGCGAGGGCGGAGAACATTAGTATTTGTTGTTCGATTCAACTCATATAATAAAGGTGACTCTATTTCTGTATGAGCATGAATATAATTATCTAGTTTTTTACTTATAAATTCCATAAGAAATAATATTGTTACAAATAAGTTTTTTTAATTTAAAGTCGTTACTAAAATAATTTTATTTTTGTTTAGACTCAATAAATAAAAACTAGAAATTCATCTTTTTAATTTAATTTTTTTAATTTTGTTTAACGAAAATAAAAAATAATTAAACAAAACACATTCTTTACTTTAAAAGGATAATTAAAATAGACAATTCCAATCTAATGAAACTAATATTTACGATCGTACTATTATCATTTTTCTGTTTATCGTCATACAGTCAAAAATTTACGCTAAGTGGAACAATAAGAGATAATTTTAATGGTGAAGATATATATGGCGCTACCGTTCGTGTAACTAACTTAAAGAATACTGGAACAAATACTAATGCTTATGGATTTTATTCATTAACTCTTGATTCAGGAAGTTACAAAATAGAATATAGGTTTAGTGGTTTTGAAACACAATTTTTTGATATTGAATTAAATAGTAACATCACAAAAAATATTGAATTAAAAATATCCTCTGACATTCAACAAATAGAAGAAGTTAAAGTAAATGCAATAAAAGAAAATAATAACATTACCTCTCCTTCAATGAACGTAACAAGGTTTGACCCTAAAAGTATAGAAACAATACCTGTTCTACTTGGTGAAAAAGATATCATGAAAACATTGCAATTAACTCCAGGTGTAAAAGGAGCTGGTGAAGGAAATGCGGGTTTTTTTGTTAGAGGAGGAGGCACAGACCAAAATTTAATTTTATTAGACGAAGCTCCTGTATATAATGCTTCTCATCTTCTTGGGTTTTTCTCTGTTTTCAATTCTGACGCCATCAAAGATGTTTCATTATATAAATCAGGAATCCCTGCAGAATATGGAGGCAGAGCCTCTTCTGTAATGGATGTAAAAATGCGTGATGGTAATTCCAAAAAATTTGGTGCATCTGGTGGTATTGGTATAATATCTTCAAGATTAACTATTGAAACCCCTATAGTTAAAGAAAAAAGTGCTATTATATTATCTGGAAGGAGGAGTTATGCAGATTTATTTCTAAAAACACAACAAGATCCAAATTTAAAAGACACCAAACTATATTTCTATGATCTTAATATAAAAGCAAACTACAGAATAAGTGAAAAAGATAGAATTTTCTTATCTGGATATTTTGGTAGAGATAATTTTTCATTAGCTGATCAATTTGGAGTAAATTGGGGTAATGCAACAGCAACACTAAGATGGAATCATTTATTTTCAAAAAAATTATTTTCAAATACTACATTAGTATACAGTGACTTTGATTATGCATTCAATATTGGTTCTGGAGATGAAGGATTTGGAATAAGTTCTTCAATTCAAGATTGGAATTTAAAACAAGATTTTTCATACTTCTTAAATAGCAAAAACACAATTAAATTTGGTGTCAATGGAATATATCATACATTCAAACCTGGATCTCTTACAGGTGAAAATGACTCTTTTAATGAATTTATACTACCAGAACGTTACGCACTAGAATTAGGTGCATACATTCAAAATGAAATGAAAATTGGAAGTCGTTTTAATATTATGTATGGATTACGTTATTCAGGATTTAATTTAATGGGTTCCGGAACAGCCTATGAATTTGATAACTTAGGGAATAAAACAAATACATTATCGTATCAATCTGGTGAATCAATTCAGTACTACCAAGGGATAGAACCAAGAATATCTATGAGTTATATCATATCAGAAAATAATTCAATAAAACTTGGTTACAACAAAAATTACCAATATATACATCAGCTATCAAATTCTACTACTAGTAGCCCTACCGACAACTGGGTCCCAAGTTCTAATAACGTTAAACCTCAAATAGCAGATCAAATTGCAATGGGATATTATCAAAATTTAAACAAAAATATGTATAGAATATCTGGTGAAATTTACTACAAATTATTAGCTAATCAGATTGACTACAGAAATGGTGCGGAATTAATCCTAAATGAAGAAGTCGAAGGTGACCTAGTATATGGATCTGGAAGAGCATATGGATTTGAATTACAAATTGAAAAAAAGAAAGGTAAATTAACAGGTTGGATAAGCTATACATTATCTAGATCGCTCAGGAAATTTGACGAAATAAACAATGGAGAAGAATTTTCTGCTCGCCAAGATAGAATCCATGACATTTCAATAGTAACAATGTATAGAATAAATAAAGCAATTGCTTTATCTGCTAGCTGGATTTATTACACTGGAGATGCCGTAACATTTCCTTCTGGTAAATATGAAATCGGGGGAACAACAATACCATTGTACACAGAAAGAAATGGTTATAGAATGCCTGATTACCATAGGTTAGATTTTGGTTTCACCTGGTATATGAAAGATCGCAAAAAATTTAAGCATAACTTAAATATTTCAATATATAACCTTTATGCTAGAGAAAACCCTTATACAATTACATTTGAAGAAGATCAAACTGATCCTTCGAGAACTCTCGCTGTTCAAACTACACTATTTAAATTAATCCCATCAATTACTTATAACTTTAATCTTAAATAAAATGAATAAACTATTTTACTTTTTATTTACTATTTCAATATTAATATCTTGTCAAAAAGTTATTAATGTTGATCTAAACGAAGCTAATCCAAATATTGTTATAGAAGGTATATATACTACAGAAGATAGTACAGTAAGAGTGAAAATAAGCTTAACCTCTAGTTACTTTAACTCAAGTGCATCTACAATAGTAGATGGAGCAGATGTAAGTATCACTGATTTTTCAGGATTAACAACTAATATTCCTTATATAGGAAATGGAATTTATGAAATTGAAAACTACATTCCAATTTTTAACAGTACATATACATTAAATGTTACTAATGATGGGGTAACATATTCAGCTCAATGTGATTTAACAGATATAGTTCCATTAAATGATATAACATACGAATTATTTCCTGGTTTTTTTGGTGAAGATGGAGGATACGTTGTATATCTTAACTTTAATGACCCAATTAATATTACCAATCATTATCAAATTGTTCTTTCTCTTAATGGTGAAGAATTTAGTGATTTAAATGAAACTTTTACTCAAGATGACATATTCACTGATGGAAACCCAGTATCAAGACCTCTATTTTTAAATGATTTCTTTCAAGAAAATGACACTATTGGAATGGAATTAAGATCTATAGACAAGGATATATATTATTACTTAAATGAAGCAATTTCTATTGTTGGCGCAAATGGAGCTTCAGCTGCTGCACCAGCAAACCCAAATTCGAATTGGAACAACAATGCACTTGGATATTTCTCAGCATATGGGAATTCTAGAAAAGAAACAATAATTATACCATAAAAATCTGTTTATAATATAGATAAATATTACCCAAACCAAATATCATTTATCATCTTATAACCTGCTTTTTTATTTATTCTATCTATTATTATTTGTTTACCATGAGATAATTCATCTCTCATTACAGCTGAATCTAATTTTAAATATAATGTCTGGGCTTTTATTCTAATTTCACTTGTTCTATTTGCAACTGCTACTCCCATTATTTCGGGCCAAGCATTAATAACATCAAACTCCTTCATTTTATTATCTAAACGATATGCCTTAAGCCATCGATTTATAATATCTTTTAATGGAGCACCAGATGCTCTCCTCTTTGTTTCATTATATATCTCACTTTTTTTCATGAACAGCTCTTTCTTCTTGATATTTCGTTATCTTTCCATCAGCAACAAGAAAAATTCTACTATCTAAACTACTTTTTGAAAAAATATCCTGAATACGTTCCAAATCAGTATCCGTAACTAAAACTTGACCAAAAAAATTATTTGCAACCAAATTAATCAACTTTTTAACACGGGATTGATCTAATTTATCAAAAATATCATCTAACAATAATATCGGAGGCACTCCTAAATGAGTCTTTAACCATTCGTACTGTGCTAATCTTAAAGCAATAATAAATGATTTTTGCTGCCCTTGTGAACCAAATTTTTTAACAGGATGATTTTTAATTTGAAACAATAAATCATCTTTATGAACTCCAGCATTAGAGAAAGATGTTATTAAATCTTTCTTTTGAAATTCTAATAGTAAATCTTCAAAAGTATTTTCATTCAATTGAGACTTATAAATTATTCTAACATTTTCTTTCTCGGAACCGATAGAATCATAATGCTTCTGAAATACAGGAATAAATTCTTCTAAAAAAACTTTTCTTTTTTCATAAATCTGATTTCCTAATCTAACTAATTCAACATCCCATATATCTATAGATTCTTGATCAAAAAGACGATTTATATTCATATCTTTCAACACAGC
>MDTD01007315.1_pt1 | contig 14193 bp, 8 predicted proteins | sample 811221 | NCBI WGS metagenome assembly MDTD01 (sample SAMN05326646, study PRJNA326480) | marine metagenome | isolation source: seawater | place: Pacific Ocean: South West | collected 2011
TTCCACCAGCAGATACTTCAATATTATTCCCAGTTATATTACCAGTAGTAGTTAAATTTTCATCATTAAAATTTATAGTATTTGAAGCAGATGTAATTCCACCGGCAGATAATTCAATATTATTCCCAGTTATATTACCAGTAGTAGTTAAATTTTCATCATTAAAATTTATAGTATTTGAAGAAGATGTAATTCCACCAGCAGATACTTCAATATTATTCCCAGTTATACTACCAGTAGTAGTTAAATTTTCATCATTAAAATTTATAGTATTTGAAGCAGATGTAATTCCACCAGCAGATAATTCAATATTATTCCCAGTTATACTACCAGTAGTAGTTAAATTTTCATCATTAAAATTTATAGTATTTGAAGAAGATGTAATTCCACCAGCAGATAATTCAATATTAGGTACATTTAATGTAGTATTAGAATGCCTTAGTTTATTATTCTCATCTAAAAATACAAATGTAGACATTATATATATATATATTTAATATTTTTAATTTAAATAACACGAATAATTTTTCCTATACCTTTTGAATTATTTTCTCTAAATATAAACATAGAATTATTTTCAATATATTCTGGTCTAAATAAAAATGTAAATCTAACTTTAGCTATATCACCACTTCTTAAACATTTAATATCATTATTATTATCATTAACTATTTTTTTTTTATTTGGTTTAATATTAATAATTTCAGAAAATCTAGCTGCTTGTATAACTGTTCCACTATGAATAGTTGCTTGATAATTCTCTTTTATAGTAGTAGGATGATGAAAAATATAAACTTTTGCTATAAATTCACTATAACAATTAGGTGTATTTGTTATATATATTCCCTTTCTTATATTATTCTTTTTTAAATTAAAGTTTTTATCAAGTTGTTTAATAGCAATACATCCAAAATTATTTTTATGTAAAACAGGAATATCTTCATCATTAATATTTCTAATATTACGAACATAAATTTTATAAAAATTAGTATTAAATGGACCAATATTTAATGTATCATTTTTTTTTACACAACCATATCTAACATATCCAAAAAATACAAGTCCAATACCATTAACATTATATGTGTTTTGAATAATAAAAGTATTTGTTTCATCACTAATAATTTTAGTTTTATCCGTTTTTATAGTCTTCTTTGTTAAAAAATAATTGCTTTTATTTATATTTACAAACAGTTTTTTTAAATTTTCAATTCCATATCCGGTTTTATTTGATATAAATAATAAAGAATAATGTGTTGAAAAATAATTATCTGAAAATATTTTATTTTTATTTATATTTTTATTTTTACAAATAATATCATAATCTTTAATTGTATCTATATTATCATTATTTAAATATATATCATATATATCTTCAACATCATTATTTACAAAAAAATTTTTATGTATAGTATTATTTGTTATAATTTCATCATCTTCTATAATATTCAATTTTTTTGTATTTTCTGATATATGTTTAACTAATTTATTTAAATTTGTAACTGTTTCATTAATAATATTTTCTGGACATATATCTATTTTATTTATTATAAAAATAATAGGTATATCTAAAAATTTTGCTAAAGTAAAATGCTCTTTAGTCATTTTACTTACACCCATATTTGCACCAATTAAAATACATACTGCATCTAAATTTAATCCATATAATCCATATATAGTTGTTTTTAAATATGCTTCATGACCAGCTAAATCAACAATAGTAATTAGACTATTATCTAAATCTATATAATGAGGTGTAACGGAAGATGTTCTACCTGATTTAATTTCATGTGGATGATATAATATATTTTTTCTAGAACTACCTCTTCCATCATCTAATTTATTACTTTTTAATACGCCTAATAATGAACTTTTACCTACATCAACACTACCTAATAGTCCAATACGAAGACTATTATTATTACTTGAAGTCATAATAGTAATATTTATTAATTTATTTATTTAATTATAAATATATTATAATTATAAGAAATATATGGATAATAAAAAAAATAAAAAAAATATTTATTATAAATTTTATATAATATTAGTATTAATATTAATTAATATTTTACTAATATATTATTTTGATAATAAAACGAATTATAATATAGCTTATTATTTATATTATATTTTATTTATATTAATAGAATGTCTATGTATAATATTATTACATATAACTGATATTTATAAAGATATAAATAAGTATACAACAAATTTAAATATATATAAAAAAATAATATTTTATGGAATACTACTATGTTTTATTGTATTTATATTAAAATTAATTAATTTATATAAACATAACAATGTAATAACATATATATTATGCACTATATTTATTATATTAAAATTAATACTTTTAATTAAAATATATGATAACATTTATGAAACAAATTTATTAATATTAAATGGATTTACTATTATATTATCTATATTTATAATAATTATTTTCCTAATTAATAATAATACTGCATTTATTAATAAAAGTAACTATTTTATAATAATTTTAACTATAATAATTATAATTATATCAAAAAATATAATATATTATTTTTATGAAGACGATGAACAGTATAATAAAAATGACTATTATTATAAATATATATATTCTTTAATTTATATAATAATTACAATATATTCTTTATTAGTTTTTATAAGTAATAATAGTAATATTATAGAAAATAATAATAATTATTTATATTTAATTGTAAAACCTTATATAATATTATAAAAATTATATATATATAAAAAATTGATTTCCATTTTATAATATAAAAAATGGAACCGTCATATTTTCTAAGAATATATGATGAGATTGATGAAAACCATTATATTGAATTTAAAGATGTTGATATGTCTATAGGAACAAATATTGATGTATTTCAATTTAATTTATTTTATTATAAATGTAATAATACATATTCACAACATCGTAGTTATAGTAATGTTTCTATTTATGGTGATAAAGAAGATGGAAGTGATTCTATAAGAATTGCTACATTTTTCAAACATTCTAATATAAATTTTGGGATAGAAGAATTATTAAATAATAGTAACTATTTAAGTAAAATGAAATTAAAAGTTATGTTTACACATACTATTGGTCCAAGTTTAAATATGAAAACGTATATTTATATTGAAAAACAATTTTTACTATCATTATATTTATATTCTGAATTACCAAGATTTATATTTAAAATTATAGAAGAAACACCAGAATTAGAATATTATAAATCTTATAATAATATAAATAATTCTTATTATTCAAGTAATGTTCTACAGTTAAATAAAACTTATAAAAGAGAACTATTTCCTCATCAAATACATAATGTTAATAGAATGAATATTATTGAAAATAATATAAATAAAGTTATTTCATTATCTAAACTATCTAATTCTAATAAATTTTATATATATGATTTACCTGCAATTAATGAACGATTAATTTGTGATGATGAAAAAAAGGTATTAAATGAAGATGAACTAGAAATTATAAATATTAACTTAAATGGAGGAGTATTATGTGATAATATAGGGTTAGGTAAAACTACATCTATGATTAGTTTAATTGCTGAAAATTTAGATGATAATAATACTACACTACTTTTATGTCCTACACGATTATGTAAACAATGGATTGAAGAAATAACAAAAACATATGATTTAAAATATAAACATATTTTAAATATTCGTCAATTTAAAAAATTAAAAGTTGAAGACTATAATAATTATGATTTAATTATTATACATTATAATTTTGTTACTAATAAAAATTATATTAATTTATGTGAAGAAGAACCAGATAATCCAGTATTAATACATAATTATAATTGGGATAGATTAATTTTAGATGAAGGACATGAGCTTATTAAAAATAAACATAAGAAAAGTGAAAAACTTATATTTGAATATCTACAAAGTATCAATGCTACAAAAAAATGGATTGTAAGTGGAACACCTTATTCTAATATATCTGATTTTAATGAAATTGTAAAATTTTTATCTAATATAGTTAATTCTGATAATGAATTTCATTTTCATTTAAGAAATTTTAAACATAATTGTGAAATTCTATATGATTCATTATTTATTAAAAATAATCCAGATGATGTAAGTATTACTATTCCTAAACCAAATATTGAAACTATCTTTTTAGATATGTCCCCACTTGAAAGAAATATTTATGATAGTGCATTAGACGATGATAATAAAAAGTTTGAATTATGTAACCATATAATGGTTTCAGAACAATATTTATCTATACTAGGAAATGAACCGCAACCATTAAATGAAATTCATATTAAAATGACAGAATATTTTTCTAAAAAAATTGATATGTTAACAAAACGTATTGAAAATATAGATAAAGATATTGAAAAAAATTCATCATTACCTAATAAATTAATTGAGTTAAATACAAAAAAAACTGATATTAATTTAGAATTAAATACTTATAAATCTAAATTTAATATATTTAACAATATTCAAGATACTATTGATGAAACAGAAGATTGTCCAATTTGTTTTGAAGAATTAAATACATTAACAAGAACATTAACACCTTGTGGACATAGTTATTGTAGTACTTGTATTAGTAATATGAAAAAAAATTCTAATTCTAATAATAGTATAAAATGTGCTTTATGTAGACATACATTTAAATTAAATGAACTATCAGTTATTAAAAATGAAAATGAAGAAGTTACAGAGAATACAACTACAATGGGAACTAAGTTAACATATTTACTAAATACAGTTAAAACTATATTAGATAATACAAATGACAAAATTATTATTTTCTCTCAATTTGATACATTTATTAAATTAGTTGGTAGGATCTTTACTGAAAATAATATTAATAATATATTTATTAATGGTTCTATTAATACAGTTAATTCAAAAATTAAAAAATTTAAGTTAGATAATACTATTAATGTTGTATTTATATCTTCAGACAAATCTCCTTCAGGTTTAAATTTACAAGAAGCATCACATATTATCTTATTAGATAGTTTAAATACTACAAAAGAAAATGCAATTAGTATTGAAGACCAAGCAATTGGTAGAGCTGTTAGAATTGGTCAAACAAAAACAATAAATGTTAAAAGACTTATTATGAGAAATACAATAGAACATGATATGTATATTAGAAATATTACTACATAAATTATATTATAATTTTGTATATTTATTACAACCAGCAGAATGTCTTAACGTAAGAATATATTTATTTTTCCAATCATTTCCTGTAGTTTTTTCAGACATAATATATAAATCACCATCTTGTAATTCTATATCTATTGGTCTTCCTATAGGTTTTGATTTATAAAACCAATTAAATTTTAAATTCATTTCTCCTATTCTAGCACCAATAACTTTTTTTCTTTCGCCATCTCCATGAAAACGAATACCACATTTTTTTTTATCAAAATAATAATTGCCTTCACATTGTAAATTTTCTGCTGTTTCACCTAAGTAATATTTTAAATTTTCTCTTATTTTATTAGTTAAATTTACAGAATTAAAAGCAATAATAGTTCCTTTTTTATTTTCATAATCTGGAGCTTGTTTTTCATTCCCAAAACATACATTTGCACGAGCATGTTTATTTAATACCTTTTGTCGTCTTATATCAAAATATTTTCTATCCCAGTCAAAACTTGTTAATTCATCATAAAATGTATCCATTATTTTTGTATTATCTACTTCTTTATCATCATCTAATAAACATATAACACCCTTTCTTATAATTAATAAATAAGCATCTTCAATATTTTCAATATTTTCATTTGGAAAATCATTTTGATTATAATAATCATTTAATTTAATTAATTCACATTTATATTTTTTACTTTCAAACTTAATTTTTGCATTCAAAATATCATTAATATTAAATCCATTTATAGATTTTTTACCTAAAATTTCCATACCAACATGATTTTCAGCACCATCACAAAATGTTAACGTAATAACCTCATTTTTTCTATTTTTTTTTATTACAAAATATTTATCCATTTAATAATATTATTACATTTAAATCAATTTACTTTATAATTTATATAAATTTTTGTTATATAAATAATTATTTTATAAAAAATTGATTATAATTATTATTATTAATAATATGGCTGATATTACTGTAAACAACAATTCTATTGAGAAAAATACTGAAAAAAAGAAAAAGAAAAAAAAAACACCTAGATGCTCATTAGATGGATGTAATAAACCCCAAAGTATAATTGTAGGAAATTGTAAGTGGTGTAATCAACATTTTTGTAATACTCATAGATTACCAGAATCACATTGTTGTATGAAATTAAATGATTGTAAAGATAGTGCATTTAATATAAATCAAAATAAATTAGAAAAAGAAAAAACAGTTTGTAGAAAAGTAGGAATTATATAAAAAATATATAAAATATTAATATATAAATTTTTTTTATTATATATTTAAATTAAATAGTATCAGTAATATCAATATTTAACGGATTATTATCTAGTTGTTGTTTAACATCGATTATATTGCGTGCTTCATTATAATCTTTTAAGTCATCCATATGTACAGAATTAGAAGAAACTTTATTAAAAACATCTGTATCGGTTGTTGGAATTGAATTAGTTATTTTACTAATACGTAATGCATCCGGTTCTCCTTTAAGTAAATCAGTTTTTATTTCAACATTAATAGACTCGGGTCCTATACAAGTTTTAGCATTATTTTGTGTAGGTTCTCTATTTACTAATGTTTCTTCTTTTACATCATTAATAGTAGCATTATATATATCTTCATAAGACATCATTTTAATATCACCTTTAGTAGAACCATAATGTTCATTATCAACATATGTTTCTTTATTAGTTTCTTTGGCATCATATTTATTACTTAAATATCCACTTTGGTCTTCTTTATTACCTATACCAACATATTCATTATCAGTAGTATCTTGTTTATTAGTAGTTTTTACATGAAATTCTACAATTTTATATCCATCTGATAAATTTCTATTTCCAATACCAATATGTTCATGATCTGCATATGTTTCTTTATGTGTAGTTTTTGCTACATCATTTAAATATTCCATTTGTTTTTTAGAACCTACAAAATTTAATAATTCAGCATCTTTTATTAACATTTCCTTTAATGTTGTTTTTAATGAATTTCTTAATTCATCTAATTTATTATTATCTACATCACAAATTTTTTGTGTATTAAGTAATACATTACCTAATCTAGGAGTATGTAATATGGTTTGTTTTAGTGTTTTTTTAATTTTATCTTTAATGTTTGATGGTAATTTAGAATAAACTTTAACATTTAATATATCTTTAATATTATTTTCAGTAGTTTCTTTTATAGTTTGTCTAGCAGGTTGATTATTATATACTTGATGGTTTGCTCCACCTTTAAAATTTAAAATATCTTTTGAATTATTTTCAGTAGTTTCTTTTATAGTTTGTCTCGCAGGTTGATTATTATAATATTGTTGATTGTTTTGTCCCTTAAGATTTAATATATCTTTTGAATTATTTTCTGTAGTTTCTTTAATAGTTTGCCTTGATTTATCTGAATAATGTTGTGTAGGTATTAATGCTTCTAAGAAATTTCTTACGTGATGTTCTTTTTTAAATTGTAATGGAGCTTGTGATTCTCTTTTAGTTTCTTCACAACAATAATTATCTTTATCATAATCAAATTTATTTTCAATTACATTAACATTTCTAACATTATCACTACATAATATTTGTTTTTTATTATCTTGCATATTAATATGTTTAGGAACATTTTTTACTATTTTACTAGCAGGACCTTTTACTTCTCCTGAAACTTTTCTATTATTAGATGTTTGTATTAATGGTTTATTTTTATTAAATGATGCAGGAATATAACTTCTACCTTTTTCTAAAGGTTTATTAACAAACATTGGTGATTTTTTATATTTAGTAAAATGATATTCAGAATCTCTTAGAATTTCTTTTTTTCCTTGAACTATTTTTCCTTTATATGTAACTCTAGGATTATTTGCAGCTCTAAGTTCATCTACGGTTTTGGGTAACTCATATTGTCTAATATCCGGATGGAAATTACCTGTAGCAGGTTCTTCGGTATCTATTCCTAAACCAGGTCCAACTTTAATTTGTTCAAAAGGTAATTCATTTGATACATATTTAGATTGATTATAGCGTGTTTTATAAAATCCAATATTATTTTCACCACCGTGAATATGTTCTTTATTATTTGGCAATTCATTAATTTTCTCTTTTTTAGGAGCTTTTAATGTATTTTGTCCTGTAAATAAATCTAATGTTCTTTGTTGAGATGTATCTATATTTTGAGTACATTTAGAACCGAAAAAATGAACCATATTATTATGTTGAAATTTATCAGTTACACTATCAATATTGAAAAGACTATCTAATTCATTTTTACTATTACTTGAATTTGCTTGAAATAAATTATCATTTTCCAAAAAATTTATATTATTTATTTTCTTATCTAATTCATTATTACCTAAATTATTATAAATATTATTATAATTTTTAGTAATATTAGTATTAGTATGTGTTGTTTTATTTAAATATTTATTTTGTTTTTTTAGTTGTATTATTTCTTTTTCTAATTCTTTTTTTTTATTTTCTATTTTTTTTGTTTTTCTCCGTTTCTTTTCTTCTTCATTACTTACATTTTCAATAGAATTATTATTATAATTAGAACCTAACATATATAATCCTAGACCTCCTACCAAAAAAGTTGCCATTTATTATATTATATTATAATTAAATATTTTAATTTAGTTATTAATTATGTAATTATAATATAATAAGAATATTAATATATTTTATAAAAAATCTGTAAATTTAATATTTGATACATATTTTTTATATATAGAATTACTTAAATTAATATATTTAGTATTATTATATTTTTTATTAAAAATCCATATTTTAATAATAAAAAAATTTTTTTTTCTTATAATAGATAATCCATTTATTATATTATATTTATTTTCTAAATTACACGTTACTAAATCTATTGATAAATTTTTCCATATATTAAAAGCATTTTCTTGATGAACTTTTAATGAATAAAACCCACCTTTTATATTATTACTATCTTCATATATTGGTTTTATATCATTTTTCATTAAAAAAAATATATGATTATTTAAATTAGGAAAATTATTATATAATTTCCAAAATTCTATAAAATTAGTAATTTTATATATTTGTTTATATGATTCTATATTCCAACTATTATTATTAATGTCATGTATCCATATATTCCAATTATTATAAAATTTATAATTATAGCATTTTAATTGTAAAATAAATATATGTTGTTTATATTTATTATATAAATAATTTATAAAATTATATTTTTTTATATTTTTATTAGACTCATACATTATATAGTAATATATAGTTTTTAAATATTAATATACATTATTATAATTTATCCCCTAATTGTTTTATAAGTTCTTCTTTAATATTTATTTTATTATGTTCTTCAATATTTTTTATAATATTATAAATCTCATCACATTCATTTAAAATATTCATATTCATTTGTAATTTTTCATTTATATTTTCTATATTTTTAATTTCATTTACCTGTGATATTACTTCTTCTTTTAATGCATTTTTAAATAATACATTCATTTTATATTTATTATCATTTATTAAAATAACATTAGATACTAGTTGAATTAAAAAATTTGTTGGATAAGAATCACTATGTGGATTATTAATATATTCATTATATTTTGAAACATATTGTTCTAATACATTATCTATATCATTATTATAATCAATATTTTTTTTTAAAATATCTTGTACTGTAACACTATATAATTTAAATAATTCTTTATGTTTTTGATTATCTACATAAAAAAGTCTCATATATTCTTTACATTTTCTAGTTTTTTCTATAAATGTTTTATTAATACCTTCTCTTTTTTGATCTATTTCTTTTAATTTTTTTTCAAGTATATTGTTATGAGATACGCTTTCATTTAAAGAATTATTTAAAGTATTTAATAAATTATTTATATCAAACACTTTTTCTATTTTAAGTAAATTTGATACATTGCTATTAACATTTGTATCATTGATAACTTCATTTATATTATTTTCAATATCATTTACTTCTTTTAATTCATCAACCATTTTAATTAATAGATAATATTATGTTTTTAAATATAATATTATATTATATTTAAAAGTAAAATAATTTTTAATATTTATATGAATAATATTGAACATATTTATAATTTAGCAATTGATTCATTTAAACATTCAAATTATGAACAATCTGAAAAATATATACAACAAATATTAAATGATATTCCTAATAATTCGGATGTTTTGAATTTTTATGGACGTTTAAAACAATTTAGAGGACAAATTGATGAATCTATTAAAATATTAAATAAATCTATAGAATCAGATAATAATAACTTTATGGCTCATTATAATATAGCACTAGCTTATTGCATACAAAAAAATATAGATTTAGTAAAAGTGCATTTTAAAAAATATATTGAATTAAATCCAGATAAAGATAAATCAAAACATTATTGTAATTTATATATATCTAAATTACATTTCGACCAATTAGATATTATTGAAACAAGAGATTATTATAATAAATCAGAAATACCATTATTTAAATTTTTATCAAAATTATTAGTTCCTAGAATTTATGAAAGTCAAGAAGATATAATGAATGAAAGAAATATATATTTAACTACTTTACAAAATATGTATAATAATATTGATGAAAATATTATTGTAAAAACAGATGATTTATTTACTGAATATCTACAATTTATATATTGTTATGGTTTTCCTTTATCATATCAAGGATATAATAATAAAGATATATTAAAATTACAATGTGCTCTTTATAGAAAAATTTTTCCCAGTTTAAATTATACTTCTAAATATATTAATCAAATCACAGTTCAAAATAAAATTAAAATTGGATTTATATCTACTAATTTTTTTAATCAATCTGTTTCAAGAGATAGAATGGGTATTATTAGAAATTTACCTAGAGAATTATTTGATGTAACTGTATTTTTTTATTTTAAACCAACAGATGATTTAGGTAATTTTATTTGGGACAGCGATAATACTAATATTGTTTTACCCGATACTACTATATTTGAAAGAAGACGTATAATTGAAGAACAACAATTAAATATATTAGTCTATTGTGATATTGGAATGGCTCCTGATACTTATTTTTTATCATATTCTAGATTAGCACCTATTCAATGTAATACTTGGGGTCATAGTGATACTAGTGGAATAGATACTATTGATTATTATATATCTAGTAAATATTATGAAAAAGATATTCATCCAGAAGATAATTATTCTGAAAAATTAGTTTTATTAAATAGTTTATGTACTTTTTATTATAAAATTATTGAAAATCCTGAATTAGCAGAAAAACATCAATTTGGTTTTTCATCAAAAGTTAATATTTATTTATCATCTCAGGTATTATTTAAATTAAATCCAGATTTTGATAAAGTTTTAAATAATATTTTAGAACAAGATAAAAATGGTATAATTGTATTAATTAAAATGAATTTAGGATTATATATACAAGATACATTAATTAAAAGATTAGAAAAAACACTAGGTTCTAATATGACTCGTGTACATTTTATAGAATGGCAAAAATCTGAAAGAGATTTTTATAAATTATTATCAATTGCAGATGTAATTATTGATCCATATCCATTTGGTGGTTGTAATACATCTTTTAGTGCTTTTTCTATGGGAATACCTATTGTAACTATGCCTGCAAATTTTATTAATGGAAGATTTACCCATGGTTTATATAGAAAAATGAATATACTAGATTTAGTTGCTAATAATAATGAAGAATATGTATCATTAGCTGTTAAATGTGCTACAGATAAAACATTTAGAAATCAAATATCTACTAAAATATTAAATAATATTCATTTAATCTTTAATGAAATAGATAGTGTAAATACATGGATTAATTTTTGTATTAAAGCTATAACTACACAATTTGATACAAATCCTATATTTATTGATAATAATGATTTATCTAATAATAATAAAAATAATAATTTAATTGAAGAACAAAAATCAGATAGTCCTAATTCATTAATTGTATCTAATAATATTATATCTAAAATTATTCACTTTATTCATTTTGGTTTTACTGATTTTTTATTCATACATTATTTATCTATGAAAACTGCACATATTAATAATCCCGATTATAAAATTTATTTATATTATTATAAAGAACCTGTTGATAATATATATTGGAATTATATTAAAGAATTTAGTATATTAGTATATACAGAACCACCCTCAGAAATATTTAATAATAAATTAACTAGGTATGCTCATAAAGCTGATGTAATTAGATTACAAAAATTATTAGAATATGGTGGTATATATTTAGATATAGATGTTTTAACCAATAAATCTTTTGATGATTTATTAAACACTGATAAATCGTGTATTATGGGATTACAAGCTACAAATACACAATTTCAAGGATTATGTAATGCAGTAATATTTGCTAAACCTAAATCAGAATTCTTACAAATATGGTATAATGAATATAAAAATTTTGATAACAAACAATGGGATTATCATAGTGTTCATTTACCATTATTATTAGCATCACATCATCCAGAATTAATAGATATTAAATCACAAGAAGCATTTTTCCCATGTTCTTGGTTTGATTTTGATGTGTTATTTACAAAAAATGATAATTTTAGAAAATTAGATAATTCTTATACATTACATTTATGGGAAACACATTTAATGGATAATTTATTAAAATATATTGATTATTCATATTTAAATATATATGATACACCTTTTTCAAATATTTATAAAAAATATATAATTAATACAAATAAATCACAAATATTATTTGTTCTTCAAAATAATAATTTAAATTTTATAAATATATTTAAAAAATATATATATTCATTTATATCAAATGAAAATACTATTCATATTACATATTTATCAGATATATTAAATGAAACAACTAATAATAATTTATTACAAAATACAGATGATTTTAGTATATTATTAAATACATTAAATAGTAAAAAATATAATATTTCTAATATTACTGATATTATATTCTTTACTGAATCTAAATTATGGCATTTAGTCAATAATTTTACTAATTTAAATAATAATATTAAAAGTTTTGCATATATTGATACAATTAATACAATCAAAGATATACATATGTCTTATATAGATAATTTTATAACATCATCTAAATCTGATTTAAAAGTATTTACTAAATATAAAACAACACATTATATTCCTTATAATTTAATTAAATATACTTCATTAATATCAAGTAATTGTCAAAATATATATGAAAATTTTTATAATAATTTTAATAATGAATCTATTATAAAGTTAAACAATTTTATACATATTGAAAATTATAATACTATACCATTATCATATACTAAAACATCCACATATATATTCTATTCTATTATTAATAATACTGATATTGATGATTTAATGTCTTTAATAAATATATATAATACATTTTGTAAAACACATAATGTATCTGATGTTTTATTATATATAAAATGTAATTTTACAAATGATATTAATTATATTTCAAATATTAATATAAATTATCCTGTAATAATTAATTTTAATATATTAAATACAGATAATATAAATATTATACATAATAGATGTAACTGCTTCTTATCTGTTAATATTGAAAATTCATATATTCAATCATTAGATGCATCTATTCATAATAACAATATTATTATAAATAATAATTCTATTATAAAGGAATATATTTCCAATGCATATTATTATGATAATATTTATGAAAATAATATATCAGATCTAATGTATTTTATTTTTAAACAACAAAACACACAAACTATTGAAAATAAATATTTAAATTTATATACAATAAATAATTCTAGTAAATACTATAATATTTTTAATATAGAAAATCCTAATAAAACACAAGATAAAATACAAGAAAAACAAGAAATATTTATGATTGGTAAACTAGATATATTTAAAAAAAGAATGGATAAATTATATTATGATTTTTTAAATAAATTAATAACACATTCTGATTTTACTATTAGTGTTATGGATATAAATAAATGTGAAAAAAATAAA
>MDTD01195151.1_pt1 | contig 14192 bp, 14 predicted proteins | sample 811221 | NCBI WGS metagenome assembly MDTD01 (sample SAMN05326646, study PRJNA326480) | marine metagenome | isolation source: seawater | place: Pacific Ocean: South West | collected 2011
TATGTTGCAAATGCCTCCCAGGCTTTGTTAGAGGTATACCGAGGCTTTCGTCGGCGTGAAACCAAATTCACCATAACTTCCAATGGTAACCCAGCATACGATATCTTGAAACCCTTCGACGTATGCGCTCTTGCCAGGCCTGTTTATTCACGTCACATAATGTCAAAAAGGGAACCGTGGGGGACAATAAATCGATGACTACGGAACTAGGTTGGGAGGGGTACCGCACCTTTCTTGTAGATCGCCGCGAGGCGGAGAGTGAGACGGTCACTTCATTCTATTTGGTGCCTGAGGACGCAGGCGTTTTGCCCAGCTTCCGGCCTGGGCAATCCCTTGGCTTTTCTCTCGACTTGCCGGACCGCGTGGTGCCGGTCATACGTAATTACACTATTTCCAACAGCCCGAGGGATTCCAGCCATTATCGGATTTCTATAAAGCGTGAGCCGCCGCCGGCGAACCAGCCGGACCAGCCGCCGGGCGTGTCGTCTAATTATTTCCACGACCAAGTCCAGGTGGGTGCTAGGCTTCAGGTTCGGGCCCCCAGCGGTCAGTTCGTGTTGCGGCCTGAGGGCAAGGGACCGGTTTTGCTGCTATCTGGTGGTATCGGTTGCACGCCCATGATCGCCATGCTCAACGCCATTGTGGACTCAGGGTCGAACCGCGACGTTTGGTTCGTCCACGGGGTGCGCAACGGTCGCGAACACGCGTTTGGCGCTTCTGTCCGCGCCGCTGCGCAAGCTCACGATAACATCCGCTCGCACATCTGCTACAGCCGTCCTGATGACGGCGATATCCTGGGCGAAGATTACGATAGCGCTGGCCATGTGAACGCTGAGTTGTTGCAATCTCTGCTGCCCGACACATCAGCGCAGGTGTTCCTATGCGGATCGATGCCATTCATGAAGGCTCTTTACAACGACCTAATCGAGAGGGGCTTCGATGAATTTCAAATCGTATATGAGTTTTTTGGCAACGCCTGCGAGCTGCGCGAGCCCAAGCCCAAGCAGGTCGTTGCAGACATGGGATTGACATCGGACGTTGAGTTTAATGTGGAATTCCGCCAGTCGGGTGTCAGTGCCAGTTGGACGCCAAGTTCTGGTACGCTCCTCGAGTTGGCGGAGGCAAATGGGGTCGAGCCAGACTTTGTCTGCCGTTCTGGCATGTGCCACAGCTGCCTATCAGTGATTTTGGATGGCGGTTTCGAATACATTCATGATGGAGTGGTCACGCCGATGGGCGATGATGAGGTTCTCATTTGCAGCGCACGGCCAACTAGCGACCTAGTGATTGATGTATGAGCCGATAGATACCGAGTGGGCCTCTCTTCTTGGCGCTGCGGTTTTCAACCGCAGTTAGGCTGAACGCGTATTGGCAGTTGGCTGTGAGTTTAGCAGCCTACTTATGGCATTCAGGCGCTTTCGACCACAAACATCTGCTCGAATAGTGACATTATGCGATTTACTGCGTTGCGGCGGATATGGCGTTGATCGGCTTCCCAGGGGTTCTCCAAACAGTGCATAACCATCTCGTAACTAGGGAAGTAGTGAACATTCTCATTGGCTGCAATAAATTCATCCGCCACCACTCGCAACACAGCCTTCGAATGAGCGTTGGCGACAACGACGTGCTTTTCGTCCGCCAGACCGGTAGCCATGAAAGGCACCGGCGAGACGCTGACAATGAGGGTCAGCTCCGGATTGTGAATGCGCAAGACGTCCAGAAACCGCTGCAGGTATGACAAGTTTTCAGCCACGGTAAGGGTCCGGTGTCGGAACAGGGCAATGTGTTCCTTGGATTTTGGATTGCGTGAGGCGAAGGTGCCGTCCGCGAGGAACTCCCAGCACTCATTAAGCCCGAGTGTGACGATTAGGACCCGGCATTTTTCAAGAGCCGCTCGGCACGCATCAATATGCGGCTTGCGGTCTGCATCCAATTCTTCCACCGAAGCGAAAGGGATATTCTCGCGGAACGGGTCCTGCCAAAAACCGGCTTGGTGATATTCAGCTAAGTGCGGCATTTTGCGCAATCCAAAGGCCTTTTCGGCAAGTTGGGTGAAGCTCGGTGTGTTGAATAGTATGCCCCAACGTGCCGGCGACTCCGGAATCTCCCCGTCGCGCGGATGTTGTTCCGTAACGACGTAGTTGAAGCCCTGGTTTTGCAGGTAATAGGCGATCTCGCTGGCAAAACAGCTACCGGCGGATCCGATGGGCGTTTGTTTGTCCAGAAGCGGCACGGGGTTGACGAAGGGTAAAGTGTCGAATAAAGATCGCGGGATCTCTGCGTGCGTTGGTTTTGGCCAGAATACGGCGTCCGGATTTGGTTTTGTGTCCGGGCGATAGCGGTAGACGTCAATGTTAACGTGACGCTCAAATTCGTCCAAGCGGCGGGCTTGCACTAGGATTTCTGAATCCAAAGCGCCCATGTCAGCGCAGCGCATGTTGTCCGCTAAATTTTGAGCAAAGAATCCGCGGAGTGCTCCCAGCAATTCATCAAGGCTGTATATTTGACGATCTCCATCGGCAAAGGCCGATTTGACGAAGTCGCTGACGGGGCCGGGTGTAAAGATGGCGTCGGTAACATGGCGAATGTAAGCTGGGTTCAAGGGGCCGGCGTCGATCTCGGCGGCCTGTAAAACTGTCGTTGCGTCTGTCTCTGTCATTTTTAAGCAACCGATCAATAGTAGCCGATTAAAGAAATTTTATCCAAGTGTATACATTTAATAGTAACAACCAGTTAAAATACGCGTGTCGAACGCCATGTCGGGGCAAGGAGGACGCGGCCACGTGAAAAAGATTTTCATCCTTGGGTTTCCGCATAGTGGCACCTCGATCCTAAAGCGGGTCATTGGAAATGTGCCCGAGGTTCATGAACATCCCTACGAAACAAACATTATCAAGCCAGAGATGACCATTGCCGCCGCGGCCGACGGTAAGAAAGCAATCGTAATTAAGGACATCAATTGCCCCTGGCTGCCCAGCTATGCGATTCCATGTGACTTGCCGAGCCTCGTTGCAGAATTCAAGGTGTATCTTGCGGACAATGCGTCGGTCCTTTTCATAATGGTCATAAAGAACCCCGCGGATATCTTTGGGTCCCTTAACCGACGCTTTGGCGAAGCTAGCCCAGATGCTCGCCCACCCGGCCACCAATTTGTCGAGTGGGAAACCTGGGCTGCTGCGTTCTCTTTGTTTCGGTCAGCCCCGCCGGCCAATCTGTTCACCATCCGCTATGAGGATTTTTTTACGGATCGCCATTCCATGCTTTCAGAAATGTTTGGCTTTCTCGACTTGCCGTTCGATCCCTCGCTTTTGCAAAGCGACCGGTCGAGCATGATTGTGGAGAGCATCGGTTCGGTCCCCAACGAGGAGCCGAGCTCTCGCGCCGATGGTGACGGGCACGGCCAATTTCGGACCTGGCAAATAAACCAGCCGTTTCGCGATATGACTGGCGAGAGCGCGATTTATCTGGATGATTCAACGCGAGCGGAAATTGCCGCGTCAGTGGTTGCCAAGCGGCTTGGGTACGCGCCTTAGATCATCACCGACGCGGCAATACGGTCACGGAAGGCAGCAGTCGCAAGTGGGTCAAGAAAATCGACGGCGGCCACGTTCAAATCATCTGATGCTGTGCTGGCGATTAGTTCTTCCGCCTCGGCAACTATGGAGGTAAGAATGTTGCGGTCGGCAAGATCGTTGGCGGAGAAATAGACGCCAAGGCCTTGGCCCTGATTGTTGATCATGGCTTGTCCGCCGCAAAGGTTGGGGACGATGTCCTGGATTTCTGCGTGAGAGAGATTGTCCTCCACGTGTTTCTCGAAGGGGTTTCCCTCAATCTCATCCTGAGGCCAGTGGCCGATGGGGATCGATAGGACCATGAAGCGGGATTTCATAGCTGCATGGGCAAGGACGTCGCACGCTTCTGCGACGGACATATGTTCGAGGATGTCGCCGAACAGTGCTATATCTGAAGGGCCTAACTTGATAAAATCAAGGTATCGAATATCTGCTATGATTATTTCGTCGTACTTGCCCCGGAGACCATATTTCGCCACGTACGGACCCCAGGCCTCGACAGCACACCATGCGGCTTCGGGGGTCAAAGCCCGAAAAAGGTCTGCGTAGGTTCCCGCGCCGGGACCCATATCGACAACGCGCCGAGCCAGACCGCGCGCTGACAGTCTGGCCAGAACAGCACCGATCAGGGGTTTGCCTAAAGCCATGCTGATGGGCATAAAGAAGTGGCCTCACGAATAGGACGGCGCCGTGTCGCCGCACAACGCATCTTTGATGCAACGGGCGCGGGATGTCCAGGTGTGATCGTGAATGACAGCCGCGCGTCCCGCGTCAGCGCGCTGGGCTAGATCTTTTTCGTAATTCCAAATTTGAGCTATGCGATCGGCAAGATGGTCGGGTTGGCTCGCCTGAATCAGGGCGCCGCTGGTGTTAAGGTCATTGAAATCCGTTTTGCCGATCAGCGCCACGAGGCTGCCGCCGGCTAGGCCCTCGAATAGACGTTCGTGGGAGCGATAGTAGGCGGGCGTCGTATCGACAATGCATTTGGCATGTTCGGCCATATCCTGGACGGTTTTGGAATCCAGGGGGCCGGCAAAGCGGACCGTATCTGGGATGCTCGCTTCCAATCCGCGCCAATCCCCGACGACGGTTAGCGGCAATCCAGCAAGTCCCTGCAGAATGCCTTCGCGCATCAGGGCGCGGGCATAGGTATCGAAGTAGCGCATTATCTTGGCAATCGCACGCGGTGCCGACAGTGGGCCGTCCGAATTGCCGGTTGCCGCCAGTGCATGAAGGCATAAATTCTCAAGTGTAAGCGCGCCGTCGGTTTCGATCATTTCAGCCATAGCCTCTAACACGGGGATTTCCGGCCCACGCGTGGTCCACGCGGCACGCAGTTGCGTCGAACTTTTGCGAAGGTTGCCGACCAACAAAAAGGGAAGGCTGCGATCAGCCCAGGCTATTGGTATACGGGGTTCTGCGCCATGGGCAATATGGAGAAAGTCAAAATGATCGAGGCCCCATCCGCGACAACAGTTTAAATTGCTAGCAGAGGGAAAGCTCAGGGTTGTGCCCGCTGGTGCAACCTCCATTAAAGGGAAAAGATGGCAGGGGTGATCCGTGCCAAAGACGAATAATCGGATCCTCTGGCGGGCGATCATATCGTGTGCGACGAGCGGAAAGCCGACGGCATTCATAGCCATGATCGAGAGCACGCGGCCAGATGACACAAGACGTTCTAGGTGCTGAAAGGGTGCCTCCCCGGGTTCGCGGTAATCGATGATCGCTGGCTCCAAGCCACACTGGCGTAATCCCTGGGCTAACGCTTGGCACATGCGATTGATGTTGCCGTGATCCACGTCGGCCAAGGGCAGTACCACTAAATTTCGCGCGGCTAATGTGCTCACGAATTTCTCCTATGGAACAAAAAATTTACGTCGCAGTGCCAGCGCTACTTTATAGTGTCGTTCAACGACCAATCGTATTTGTAGCCGTTGATATCTGTACTTTTCATTATGGCTACTTCTGTATGCGTGCTGGCATGCCGGGCGATATGATCCAAGACCATGGTTTCGCTGCCACCAAAATCTTCGGAGAACCAGGCGTAGATTTTTGATAGGATAATGCCGTCCGGTGAGTGCTCGACGCCTCGCGAACTATTTACATACGTGCTGGCGGCTTGGTTCAGCATGGCGTTTATATTCGATGCGTCATAGGGCCTCGCAGCCAGGTTGGGACCACCAATGGAGGCGTGATTGACTGCGTAATGGAGGCGGGGGTCGCGCCAGATCGGACGCAGTATGCGATGTTCAATGTCGTTGAGGCTGATCATCTCGCCATCGATGCGAATCAGTTTTTTGTCCCAAGGTCCGGAACTGCTAAATAGGCCATTAGAAAGGTTTATGTCCTGGATGCTGTCTACCGGGTAGAAGTGCACGATCATGCGAACCGTCAACGCATTAAAGAGGTTGATCCAGAAGGCTAACTGTTCGTTGCGATTGAGGCTGGCCATGTTGACTCGGCGCAGTGATGCGAGATAATTGTGCAGACTTCTCTTATCGGCGTCAGTAACGGTGCTGTAGGCGATCCGGTTGACGCCATCACTGTTGAATTTGACGTAGGTTTTGAGAAATTTCCCCCAGGCGGCATGGTCGACAGTCTGCGTCGATGTCGGGTCATGGCTTTCCCACCTCGCCCAAAGATCGGCGCGAGGGGCTAACAGTGATTCTAGGGCCATAAAGCCGGACAGGCTAACTGTAAGCGTGATTGCCACTAAAGCGCTGAGAAAGCTATGTTTCATTTTTTTGTCCTAATTTAGGCTCGACGCCCTATTGGCAAAGGCAGCAGGTGGTATACATACACTCATCTTTATTGATTTATTAGCGATGGTTTGTCGAGGCTGAGTGAGCGACCGGCAGTGCGGTCCGATAGGCGACCTGCTTAAGCGAAAATGCCGATTTGATCGACGCGACGCCGTCTAGACGAGTAAGTTTATCCATTAGAAACCGCTCGTATTGCTCAAGGTCCGCTGTCACGACTCGAAGATGATAATCGGAATCGCCGGTCATTAAATAACATTCCATGACCTCCGGCCAATTTTGGATCTGGCGTTCGAATAGCTCTAGGGTTGGTTCGATTTGTTTCTCTAATGTGACCTGGATGAAGACACTAACAGGGAGGTTGACCGCCTGCTGGTCCACAAGCGTCGCATAACCCTTAATGATCCCTAATTCTTCAAGCCTTCGTACTCGGCGCAGGCACGGCGATGCCGACAAACCAACTTTTTCGGCTAGCTCCACATTGCGCATACGGGCGTTCGCCTGGAGCTCTGCAAGAATTTTCAGATCTACTTCATCTAGTTCTATCTTAGCCATTTTATGCCTTAATTAAAGATTAATTATACATTTAATTGCGCTATGTGGCAATATAAAGCCTTAAAAAGCAAGGACCTGCCAGCTTGTTTTGGTTAAAATCAAAACTTGAAAAATCTTTCTGGCCAGGAGAGCAGCAATGACCCCTCGCGATGAACCTGCCATCCCCGAAGCAATACCCCATAATCTTGGTATCGGTGAGTTGCGTTGTTTGCAGGACCTGGAGAGTCGCGTGCGATGGCTTTCTAGCTGGACCATTCATCATGCCAATCATATTCGCGAACAAGGTGACACACTCAAAGTCGGTGGCCATCAGGCGTCATGCGCGTCGGCGGTGACCCTGATGACGGCGCTCTATTTTCATGCTCTTCGGCCTCAAGACCGGGTTGCCGTGAAGCCACATGCCAGTCCAGTGTTCCATGCCATTCAATATCTGATGGGACATCAAAGTCGGGAGCATCTGGAGAGTTTTCGCGCAAAAGGCGGCGCGCAAAGTTACCCTTCGCGCACCAAAGATTCCGACGATGTGGATTTTTCGACCGGCTCTGTGGGACTGGGGCCGGCCATGACGGCGTTCTCTTCTATCGTTCAGGACTACCTGCGCCGTCATCATGATGATCTTCGCCGCAAAGAACCCGGACGGATGATCGCTGTAGTGGGCGATGCCGAGATGGACGAGGGCAACATGTATGAGGCCTTGTGGGAGGGCTGGAAGCATGACCTTCGCAATTGCTGGTGGATTATCGACTATAACCGTCAGAGTCTCGACGGAGTCGTCACGGATTATCTTTTTCGTTTGATTGACCGATTGTTCCGAACAACCGGGTGGCGGGTCCTGACACTGAAGTACGGTAAGCGCATGATGGCAGCTTTTAGGCGGCCAGGTGGCAAGGCGCTAAAAAAATGGATAAACGATTGCCCTAATGATCTCTATTCGGCGCTGACATTTCAGGGCGGCGCGGCTTGGCGGGAGCATTTGATGGCGGATCTGTCTGAGGACCTAGCCGTCGCCGCGCTAATTGACGGTTACACGGACGACGATCTGCAGGCGTTAATGACGAACCTGGGTGGGCATTGTCTGGAGACGGTCCTGGATGCTTTTGCCACGGCTGCAAAGGATGATCGGCCGACTTGCTTCATCGCCTATACGGTCAAGGGCTGGGGGTTACCCTTACAGGGGCACAAGGACAATCACGCCGGCATTATGACTCCTGACCAGATGGCGGGTTATCAGGCAGGGCTAAAAATTGCCGTTGGTGACGAATGGGAGCCATTCGCCGGGATGGAGGAACGGGCCGACGCGCTGAGGACCTTTGTTGACTCCGTGCCGTTCAACTGGCCGCCGGAATCGCGTCAGATGTCGGCGGTTCCAATTGACATCCCAGATAAACTACCGGTGCCGGATCAGAAGACGCTTAGCACGCAGGAGGCCTTCGGGCGCATAATGTACGACTTGGCCGGCTCGCGAACGGACTTAGCTGACCGTATTGTAACCACCTCGCCCGATGTAACCCAATCCACTAACTTAGGTGGGTGGGTGAATCGGCGCGGCATTTTCGCCCGAGATAAAAAAGCCGACGTGTTTCGCGCCGAACAAGTACCGTCAGCACAGAAATGGGAATTCACCGATGCTGGACAGCATATCGAATTGGGCATTGCAGAGAACAATTTGTTTATCCTTCTTGGCGCGCTCGGCCTGAGCCATCATCATTTTGGAAAGCGGCTTTTTCCTGTGGGCACGCTTTATGACCCGTTCATCGCGCGTGGTCTGGATGCCCTGAACTATGCTTGTTACCAGGATGCCCGGTTCATGGTCGTAGCCACGCCCTCAGGAATAACGCTGGCGCCGGAGGGCGGCGCTCACCAGTCTGTCTCGACCCCTCTAATCGGTATCGGTCAGCCGGGCCTGGCCAGCTTCGAGCCGGCCTACGCCCAGGAATTAGCCACCATCATGCGCTGGGGGTTCGATCACATGCAGGCGGACAACGGCGGCGCAGTTTACCTCCGTCTATCGACTCGGCCGCTGGTGCAACCTGATTGGAGTGTTGAGGGAAAATATAATGATGGCGTCATCGCGGGTGCCTATTGGCGAACTCACCCGGTTACACCAGATGCGGGGAGCATCATCTATATGGGCGCAGTGGCGCCTGAGGCCGAAGCGGCGCACGCTAAGCTTGCGAACAGCGGCGACGGGCCTGGTTTGCTGGCCGTGACGTCACCGGATCGGTTATATGAAAACTGGCGTATATGCGGGCCAGACTCATACATCGCCAGCCTCCTAAAAGTACTGACACCCGGTGCGCCGTTGGTCACGGTGTTGGACGGCCACCCGGCAACACTATCGTGGATGGCGGGTGTGCATGGGCATCGAAACCGGCCCTTAGGCGTTGATCGGTTCGGGCAATGCGGTGACTTGCCCAGTCTTTATAAGGAATATGGACTGGACTCAGAGAGCATTTGTACCGCGTATAGAGATATCTAAATGGGCGAAGACATGTCGGTAAACGGTGATCGTGTAAAGCGCTATAGTCCAATAAGGCACTTTTTGCACACTGTGGTTCCTGACGATGAACGTGCTGACCTTGGCGATCTGAATAGCCTGGCCGCAGATTAGTTTGTGGTTGCCGTCTACGATCCTTCGGTAATGTTGCCGAATAGGTCGTAGTCGTCAGCGTCGGTGATGCGGACCAGGGTCCGTTCGCCAATGGTTAAACCGCCCGCCTCCGCGATATGTACCAAACTGTCGATTTCCGGCGCATCCGCATAGGTCCGGCCAATGGCGCCGTCTGCACGAAGCTTCGTAAGGATGCGTTCCGAGTCGACCAGGGCTTTTGGACAGCCGAGGCTCACGATGCCGACTTGTGGCATGGCCTCCGCCAAGGGTCGCTAGCCCTGATTCTGCCATCCGGCGGAATCGTGCATAGCTTGCAGTTCCGCCAAGCGTTCTTCCCACATATTAAGCTCTTCCTCGTCGCCATCTTCGTCGCCGTCGGCGATCAGCTGTCCATGGTACTTTACTTGGCCGCGCACAGTCTTCAAGAGCTCCTGAAAATGCGCCTCCGAGAGCGCGTTGATGGCAACTTTTCCGTCGAACAGCATATCGGCTCTTTCCATGAGGCCCAGGCTTTCTAGGCGCTCGTCCATAGCTTTCCATTGTGTATACCAGTGCGCGTAGACGCTCTCGTCAGGCGCCTTCATGCGGCCGCCATAGGTCTCATCCATAGTGCCCATGATGGTCATGAACTCGTGCACGCTCAGTTCGATCTTCTGCATGATCGGTATCGTCCTCAGTCCTTACGTATCAGGAATTCGCGGCCGACTTTCACTGACGGCTGCCCGGCATAGGAAACGATGTCCGCCGTAGCGTAGGTCTCTGTCCAAACGTCTGGGAGGTAGGACCCCGTTCCTATCACGTCGATGGGTGCGCCGACGTCGGCCATGACCTTACATTTGGTGATGTCGAAGCCAGATGAGGCGACAATCTTTACACGATCGAAGCCTTCACGGTCCAGTTGTTCGCGAAGGTGGAAAATGGCTGCTGCCGAGACGCCGGTGCCTGTAAGCAGTCGCAACTCTTTGTCATTGCGGTAGCGGCGAACGGCCAAAGGCGCGTGCCGCTCCAGCACCGCGTAAGAAGCTTGCGGGTCTAGGCCTTCTATGAAACGCCCGCCGTGGGTGTCGAGGCGGAAACTTAGCATGCCGCCTGAGGCCAACTCTGGGAACCGTCGACAAACGGTCAGTGCGTCGGTGACCTCCCGGCCATAATAGTCGACTAAGACAGTCACTGGTTCATCCGGAAACGTGTCGACGAAAAGCTCGGCCGCCTTGAGGGTCGAGCCCGCATATCCGACCAAGGCGTGCGGCATAGTGCCGAGCCCTTGTTCTTTTCCAAAATAATGAGCGGTTGCATTGGTGGAGTTACCAATAAACCCCTTGGCGCCCACCTGGGCCTGGGCGGCATTGGAGCCAACGGAGGCTGCGTAGGCCATCATGTCGGCCATTTCCAGGCCCGCACAATGGCGCGCGTCCATGGCTAGGAAGGCAACGTCAGGCAATTCCACGCACATCGAAAAGGCATTGTTAGCAGCAACGCAGCACGCTCCTAGTTTTTGTAGATAGACCGTTTCTAGATCCACCAACTGCGCTAGCGACCCTGTGATGTAAAGCAGTGGTTCCCCGGCACCTACCCATTGGCCCTCCTCGTAGTTCAGGTTGATCTCAAACTTGGTTTTTCGCTCGTCTGCTATGGTGTTGAGCCAATCCACCATGAGTTTAGGGGCGAACAACACAGGGCGGCGCATGAAGACAGCGTAAGTTACCGTGGTATCACCTGTAGACTCGACTACTTTCTTTGTCTTCAGAAAATAATGGTCTGCCCAGGCTTCCACCACGTCTAGCGGGTCGTTCCGGCTTGGCAGTTGGGTTGTTCTCTCACTCATCGTCAAACTTTTCCGTATCCCTCAGGAGCCGGCGGCGACTCTCATTGGTTCGGTGCAGCGTCCGTCCTTCAGTGTTTCTGCTAAAAGAAAGGCTAGTTCAAGCGCTTGGTTGGCGTTTAGGCGTGGATCGCAATGGGTGTGATAGCGGGCCGATAAATCGTCGTCTGTAATAGCCCGTGCACCGCCAGTGCATTCAGTCACTTCCTGGCCGGTCATCTCGAAATGCACGCCGCCAGCGTGCGTACCTTCTTGGGCGTGAACCTCGAAGAATCCTCTCACCTCCCCAAGAATCGCGTCGAAAGGCCGCGTCTTGTAGCCGGAGGAGCTCTTAATCGTATTGCCGTGCATGGGATCGCAAACCCAGACTACGGTGCGTCCTTCGTCCCGGACACGTCGGACAAGAGGCGTTAAGCCCTCGACCACGCCGTCGGCACCCATGCGTGAGACAAGTGTCAGTCGACCCGGCTCATTTTTGCTGTTGAGGATGTCGATCAGCCGGATCAGCTCATCGGGATTGATGCTTGGGCCCACCTTCATGCCTATGGGGTTGGAGATGCCACGCATGAATTCCACATGGGCAGCGTCCGGCTGGCGGGTGCGGTCTCCGATCCAAAGCATGTGCGCCGAAGTGCAATACCAGTCTCCGGTCAGTGAGTCGACCCGCGTTAGTGCTTCTTCATAGGTCAGCAATAGGCCCTCGTGACAGGTATAAAACTCGGTTTCGCGGATCTGTGGTGTTGTTTCTGACGTGATCCCGCAGGCGGCCATAAACTGCAGCGTCTCATCTAAGCGGTTGGCGAGGTCATGGTAACGTTCTCCCAGCGGGCTGTCGGCAACGAAACCAAGGTTCCATTGATGCACCTTGTGGAGATCAGCAAAACCGCCTTGGGCAAAGGCCCGGAGCAAGTTCAGGGTCGATGCGGACTGGTTATATACCTTTACCAGACGTTCTGGGTCCGGAGCTCGTGCATCTTCTGTGAACGCCATACCGTTCACCATATCACCCCGGTAGGAGTCGAGTGTGACGCCGTCAATGGTTTCCGTATCTGACGAACGCGGCTTGGCAAATTGACCTGCCAAGCGTCCCGTTTTCACAACTGGCAGGGAGGCGCCGAAGGTCAGCACGACGGCCATCTGAAGCAGAACCTTGAATGTGTCACGGATGTTGTCGGCATGAAATTCGGCAAAGCTCTCGGCGCAATCGCCGCCTTGCAATAAGAACGCACTGCCTTCAGCAACCTTGGCCAGGGCGTTCTTCAAATTTCGCGCTTCACCAGCGAACACAAGCGGCGGTGAGGCGCGCAGCGTCTCCTCCACAGCGGCCAGTTTGTCTGCGTCTGGGTAGCTTGGTACTTGACTGATCGGTTTTTTTCGCCAGCTCTGCGGCGTCCATTTTTCGCCCATGGCGCTCTCAATTCGTTTTTTCAGTGGTTGCCCAGATTTTCTATTTCCTCCTAATACGCCTAAACTAAGGATTTATCCAGTTGTTCCGCTCCGGCGCGCCATGAAATGAAGCCCATGGCATTGTGACGCGGACAACGATATCATGAAATCACGTTTGTGCGTGGTGGCGCCATAGTGGTGAGAGAACGATGATTATACCTAAGTTGTCTAAGAACCCTAAACCAGATCATTGGTCAGATGCTGAGTGGCGCCTCCGCGTCGAACTGGCGGCCGCATACCGGCTGGTTGATCATTTTGGTTGGACTGAGCTGATCTACGGACATCTGACGGCGCATGTCCCCGGTAAAGAGCCGCATTTTCTCATCAATCCGTACGGGCTCAACTATGATGAGGTGACAGCTTCGAACCTGGTGAAGATTGATGTCGACGGCAATACTATCGAAGCGTCGGACTATAACGTCAACAAGGCCGGTTTTATCATCCATTCGGCGATCCACATGCACGCCGCTGAGGAGAATCGCGTAGTTATGCATACACATACCCGTGCAGGTATGGCCGTGGCGGCATTGAAGGAGGGGCTGCAGCAGGTCTCAATGAACGCCACTTCTTTCTACGGTGATATCGCCTATCACGATTACGAAGGGCCCAGTCTCTATCTGGATGAGCGCGAGCGTTTAGTTGAGTCCTTAAATGGCAAGCACGCGATGATTCTAAAGAATCACGGCCTGATGACCGTTGGAAAAACCGTCGCTGCGGCGTTCCAGCGCCTCTACCGGCTGGAGCGCGCCTGCCAGGTGCAGATCGATGCTGGCGCAGCGGGAGAGCTTCACGTGATCTCCGACAACGTGGCTGCTAAGTCTGGCGCTGACACTAACGCTTTTGCCGAAAGCGAGGATGGATATGGCTACGGTGAGTTGGAGTACGCAGCCCTTCTTCGCAAGATTGACAGGCTGGACGCGTCCTACGCGTCCTAGCTGGCCGGGTCTTTAGACCTTCTAGCCCCTAACATACCGTGTCCAGGAGAAACCCAATGCACTGCAGCATTGGCAGTGAGGACCATGCTAGGGTAGGCCTCTGCCCCACTCCGCGCCTCAAAAGTTACAGCTTGCTGAAAAACAAGCATTTCAATTTGATTAACGCCAAATAACGATTCCGAAGGCTGCTGTACCTGAGCCGCAGCTAGTCTCCCCCTAGGGCGGGAGCTAAGTCAATTCACGTACTGCTGCTGCCTGAGCCTTGGCGCCTGCCATCATGAAAGCCATGTCGCTGCCCGAGAGGATGAACTTCATGCCCTTGTCTAGGTATTGGGCCATGATTGCCGGATCATAGACGCCGCCCATGCCTGGGTGCTTGCCGTGTTTATGGCAGGCAGCGATGACCTTATCGTAAGCGGCTCCCACGTCCGGATGATCGAACTGACCAGGAATACCCATTTCCATACAGAGATCGTTAGTGCCGATCAGTAA
>MDTD01015731.1_pt1 | contig 14191 bp, 15 predicted proteins | sample 811221 | NCBI WGS metagenome assembly MDTD01 (sample SAMN05326646, study PRJNA326480) | marine metagenome | isolation source: seawater | place: Pacific Ocean: South West | collected 2011
TGAAATATTTAATTTTTTTTTTTTTTAAACTTTTTAAAATTTCTAATGGTAATTTTTTTTCTCCTAAAAATAATCCAATCATTTAATATTTTCTGGAAGAGATATTGGTCGTTTTTTATCAGAATTTAAAAAATTTATTATAGTTTTAACATATTTATTTTCTTTTATCGATTTATCTAAATTTTCTGCATTTAATCTAAAATTTTGATTACTAAATACTGTATCATAAAATTTTTGTAATATTTTAATATCATCATTTGAAATTTTCGCTCTTCTTAATCCAATAAGATTAAGCCCAACTAAATTATTCCTATTTCCTAATGATAGGCCAAACGGTATAACATCACTTAAAACACCAGTCATTCCGCCGACCATTGACAAATGTCCTATTCTTGAGAATTGATGAATAGCACAACTACCTCCAACTATAGCATTGTCTTCGATTGTAACATGGCCACCAACTTGAACGTTATTTGCCAAAACTATATTATCACCAAGATTACAGTCGTGTGCTATGTGACAGTAAACCATAAATAAATTATTGTTTCCTATTTTAGTAACTGTGCCACCTTGAAATGTACCTGGATTAATATTCACATATTCTCTGAGTTTATTATTATCACCAATAGTTATTGAATTATTTTCACCTTTATATTTTAAATCTTGCGGATCTGTTCCAATTGAAACAAAAGGGAAAATCTCATTATTTTTTCCAATTTTTGTATTTCCTTTAATGCTTACATGTGAATGTAATTTTGAATTTGTCTCTATCTCTACATCAGGGCCTACAACACAATATGGACCTATTTCGACGTTTTCTGAAATCTTAGATTTTATGTCAACTATTGCTGTTTGATGTATCACATTTAATTGATAACAAATTATTAATTAATTGCTTATCAAGAATTACTACTGATTATTTCTTTCTGTCAACTATTGTTGCAGCCCATTGTGCATCTGCCATTTTTTTTCCATCAACAATAGCTTCTCCTTTATATTTCCAAACCCTTCCATGAGATCTTACAGCCTCAATTTTTAATTCTAATTTGCAATCAGGTATTACTGGATTTCTAAATCTTGCTTTATCAACTGTCATTAAAAAAACTAATTTATTTTCGTAGGTTTTTTTATCAATTCCAGCAGCAGTAAGAGCTGCAGCCGCTTGACCAAATGCTTCGACAATTAATACACCTGGCATAACAGGTTCACCAGGGAAATGACCTTGGACAAAAAAACTATCTTTTTTAACATTTACTATTGCAGTTGCTGATTTTAGTTTTTTAATATTTATTAACTCATCTATGAGTAGCATTGGCTCTCTATGTGGAAGTAGTTCTTCAATCTGTTTTTTATTTAAATGATCATTCATTTATTTTCTTTTAAAAATTTTTTTATTTCTTTTGCAGGATAACCCATGACTTTAGTATTGTCTGGTATATTTTTTATTACACCACTTCCGCCACCTATTTTAACATTATTTCCTATTCTTAAATGACCAGAAATTCCAGCTTGACCACCTATCAAAACATTTTCACCTATTTTTGCACTACCAGCAAATCCAACTTGAGCTGTTATTATGCAATTTTTTCCAATATTAACATTGTGTGCTATATGAACCTGATTATCTATATAAGTATTCTGACCTATTGTTGTATTTGATAATGAGCCTCTATCGATTGTATTACTACATCCTATTTCAACATTATCATGGATTATAACCATTCCAATATGGGGATATCTAAAATTATTTTTTTTATCAGGGAAAAACCCAAAGCCTTTTTTGCCTAAAATAGATGAGTCTAATATTCTTACATTTTTACCTATTATCGAACATTTTATTATAACATTATTTCCAATAACACTATTTATTCCTATTATTACATTTGATTCAATTACAGTATTATGACCAATAATAGAATTTGAACCTATTTTAACATTTTTGCCCAATAAAACATTTTTACCAAACTTTACTTTAGGGTATTTTTTTTTTATCAGGTGGAATTAATGAAAAATCGACAGCGTCATCAAGTGCATCTGGATAATATAAATTAGTAATTACTGCTACGGACTTTAGAACATTTTCAACAATAATTGGATTAGAATATTTTCCTGTTATATTTTCATATTTTTTATTCGTGATTATATATTTCGATTTTGTTTTCTTAAGAAATTCTAAATATTTTAAAGAATTAAAGAAGGTGACATCTTTTATGTTAGCACTTTTTAAATCAGAAATATTTTCGATTATATGATCTTTTTTTTTATATTTTTTACCTAGAATTTTAAAAATTTCAGATAATAATACTTTTTTCTTTTTTTTAAAAAAGGGATTAATTAATTTCATCTAATAACTTCTTTTTTTTTGTTTCTTCATTGAGTATGACCAAAATATTTTCAGTGATATCTAGTGATTTTGCACCCACAAGTATGTTTTTTTTTTCTAAAACTAAAACTATATTATTTGTTTCAACAAATTTGGTTAATAAAGGATTTAAAATTTCCAAAATTTTAGAGCTGTATTTATTTTTTTCTTCTATAATTTTCTTAGCTGAATCATTTCTATAATTTTTATAATTTTTTACCATTTCATCTAATTCAATTAAATTTTTATTTAATTCATCTTTTTTTAAAATATTTTTTTTATTGTTAATGTCTATTTCTTTTTCTTTAATTATTTTTTGTTTAGAATTTATTTCAATCTTTATTTGATTTTGAAGAGAGTTAACTATTTTTTTATAAGAAAGACCTAGATCAGAATTATCAATAATATACTGAATGTCTAAGTAAACTATATTGTTATTAGCATAAGAAGTAGATGAAATAAAAAATAATAGAAAAAAAAGAATTATTTTTTTCATCAAAAAGATGTTCCAATCTGAAATCTAAAACTTTCAGTGACATCAGTATCGGCTTCACTTAATGGGATTGCATATGAGAAAGTTAAAGGTCCTATTGTACTAAACCAGTTAACGGCAATACCTGTTGATGATCTTAATTTGTTAGAATCTAGATTACTATTATAATCAACTTCCCAAACATTAGCAAAATCCATAAAGAAATTTAAATCTACATTATCATTTTCAAAAATTACATTTGGTAATGTTGAGTTTAAATTTAATGCAGTTGCATAATTCCCCCCAATATACTGTGTCCCATCCTTTGGACCTATTTTACCTGTTTCGAATCCTCTTAAACGTCTGCTTGGAACAAATACTCTTTTTGAAACTCTAACATTATCTTCTAATGAGTTTATTGTTTTTAAGAAAAAATTTGCAGACAGAATTAGGTTATCACCTAATGAGTGATAGATCGACGATGTAAATCTATTTTCTATAGATAAATCGTCAGAATAGATAGGAAGTGTTTGTTCAAAAAAATTTATAAATCCATCCGTAGGTTCGAAGTCTTGATCAAGTTTATTATACTTCAGTTTATAAGAAAAAAGATTTTCAAAATAATTTCCTTCTTGTTTTTTTACAATACTAGTTGCTGTTGAGGATGTTTCTAAATCTTCATAATAATTAGATAGCTCAAAATTCACATAAAAATCTGTCATTTGCTCAAACTCTGTTCCTATAGATAAACCTGTCCTGTTCGTTTTATATCCAGCAGTTGACATAAAATCATTTGTCGAACTTTCTATTGTTGTTCTAATAGATTTATCTGAATTATTATAATTTGGATTTAACACTGAAAATTTACCTTTAATAGATTCATCAGAAAATACTAAATTTGTGTCTAATTTTATACCAAGACCCAAATAATTATTTTCTTTTATGCCAGCGGAAATTGAAGAACCTGTAGTTCCAGTACCCGCTCCTGCGAAAAGTTCTCCAGTAGCTTTTTCCTCAACTATTATATCAATTGTTTTATTTTGATTATTTGCTGATGATTTATAATCGACATTTTTAAATATATTCATCGCTTTTATTGTTTGAATTGATTTATTAAATAATATTTCATTATATGGATCGCCTTCATCAATAATTAAATTATTTCTTATAACTTTTTCATCTGTAATAAAATTTCCTAGTACATTTATTCTTTCAACATATTGTTTATCAAGATCATCGAATTTGATTATAATATCTATTTTATTGTCTTTTTTAATAATTTCTTGGTAATTTGCGTTAACAAAAACAAAATCATTAAGTAGTATGAAATTATTAATTTCATCTATTAAATTTTCTAATATTTTATTTGAATACTTTTTTCCTTTTAGATCCTCTAAACTTTTATTAAAAAAAGATAAATTATCTTCATTATAATTACTATTATAAATTATTTTAAATTCGTTAAAGAAATATTTTTCACCTGAATCAATATTAAATATTAGTTCAAATTGATTTTTATCATTTATAACTGCAGTCGTTGATTTAATTCTAACATCAAAATAACCTCTATTTTTATAAAAATTATTTAATTTGAAAGTGTCACTTTTTACTCTGTTTGTGTCTAAAAATTTATTTCTTGTAAGAAATTTCCAGAATTTAGTTTCCTCTGAAATAATTACATTTCTTAAAGTATTATCACGGAATTTTTTATCTCCTATAAAACTTATTTTTTTAATTTTAGCAATATCACCTAAATTAATATCATAGATTAAATCAACGGTGTTATTATTATTTTCTAATATAGACGTTTTTATATTTACAAAATAATAACCATTAGATTTGAGTATATTTTTAATTAGAACAACTTGATCATTAATTCTATTTTCAACAAAAGGATATTTTTCAATTTTTTGAGTAATATCATTTAAGCTTTCATAAATTTTTTTTTTATTTACACCGTTAATAGTAACTGTTTGAATAATAGGATTTTCAATTACATTTATAATAATAATCCCACTATCGTTAGATATAGAAACATTTTTAAAATAATTAGTGTAATATAATTCTTTTAAAGAATTATTTAAATCTGATGAACTAAATTCGTCTCCAATATTTATTTTTGAAAACATAATTATAGTTTCATCAGAGACCCTATCATTACCATTTATATTGATTTGTTTTACTACAACAGCATAAGATTTTGATAATATAAAAAAGTGAAATAACAAAAAAAACAAAATATTTTTAAATATTTTACCTATCATAATGTTTAATATTATTTTCTAAATAAATTTGACATAAATAAATCATATTTTTTATATCATAAATGCTTTTTGGTTTTAATTTATAAAACTTTCGAAAATACTTGCTTTTAATTAATTTTAAGAGATTCTTTTGTATAGATAAATAATTAATTTGACCTTTTAAATATTTTTCAACTAATGAATCATTAATAGTTATCAATATAGTTTCAAAAAAACTATCATTATCTGGGATCATATCTATGATTTCTAAAACTGGAAATAACTTATGGTCTGTTTTAATAAATTTTAGGTTATTTAAATTTGGTAAATGTTTTTTTATTGTGTTATACTTATATTTGCTATCTATGTTTAAGGCATTTGATATTGGTATTGTCATTTTTGTTTCATGGCCTAAAAATTTTATTAAACCACTATTATAAAAAACAATAGCGTGAACAAACGATGTTGGATGAATTAAAATTGATAATTGTTTTTTTTCTAAATTAAAAATTTTTTTTGCCTCTATATATTCGAAGATTTTATTCATCATTGTTGCCGAGTCTATTGATATTTTTTTACCCATTTTCCAATTTGGGTGATTTAAAGCCATTTCAGGTTTTGCATTTACAATTTTTTTTTTAGAAAGATTTAAAAAAGGTCCCCCTGATGCCGTTAAAACAATTTTATCAATATTAATATTATTATCATTGTCGATTAATTTCTTTATTGAATAATGTTCTGAATCTATAGGTATAAAGTTTGTATTTTCTTTTTTTAATTTTTTTTTAATTATATCCCATCCACATATTATTGATTCTTTATTTGCCATTAATATATTTTTTGTGAATGGGATCACATCAATAGTAGGTCCCAAACCTTCAATGCCTGATATTGAATTTATGCAGTACGCTACTTTATTTCTTAAAATTTTTTTTATACTTTTTAATCCTAAATAAACTTTAATTTTTTTTTTTGTAAATAAATGTTTTTTTTTTTTAAATTCTTTTTTATTCTCTATTATTACTTTTTTGACATTGTGGTCCAAAGATTGCTTTAAAAGTTTATTAATATTTTTGTTTGCAGTTAACAACTCTACTTTAAAGTTTTTATCTTTTATAACGGAAAGAGTAGCTGATCCTATAGATCCTGTAGATCCTAATATAATAATTTTTTTTTTCATTTTAAAATATTATTAAACCTATAGGTATTGCAAAAATTAAACCATCAAAACGATCTAGCAATCCACCATGACCTGGAAGAATATTTCCAGTGTCTTTAATTTTTGATTTTCTTTTTAAAAACGAGATAAACAAATCTCCAAATTGTGAGATTGTTGATATCACTAATGAAATAATAATGAGATTATTGATTTCTAAATAATTATTAAAAATTACATATGAAAATAATATAGATAGAAAATATGATCCTAAAGCACCAGAATATGTTTTATTTGGACTAATAGAGGATAGTCTTTTTCCTTTAAAAAATTTTCCAAAAATAAATCCACCAATATCTGTAAAAATACAAATAGTAATAATTAGAAATAATAAAACTTTTTGATCAAATAAATTAATATAAAAAACTTCTAAAATTTTAATAATAGCAAATAATATGTATGCTAAAGAGATAATTGATAGAAAATATAGTATTAATTTATTTTTTTTTATAAATATTTTATTAAGCATATTAAATAATTCATAAAATATTTGGTAAAAGCATAATATTAATGTCATAAAAAGTGCAATTAGATTGCTCTGAGATGCAAAAAATACAGAAATTAAAACTATAGACGTTATTACTCTTTTATTTATTTCTGTCACTTAACCCACCGAAATTACGATTTATTTTTTTAAATTTGATTAATATTTTATTAAAATCAGCGTTGGTGAACTCGGGCCACATCTTTTTAACAAAAAATATTTCTGTATAAATAAGTTGCCAAATTAAAAAATTGCTTATTCTATGTGTATTACCAGTTCTTATTAAGATTTCTGGATCTGGTATACCGCTTGTATAAAGAAACTTATCTATATTTTTCTCATCTATTTTAAGTTTTTTTTTCTTTAAAATTTTAATTGAATTTATAATCTCTTGTCTTGAGCCATAATTTAAAGCCATATTAATCTGAATTTTTTTATTTTTTGATGTAATTTTTTCTACATTTTTAATTTTATTCTTTAATAATTTTGGAAAATTTTTTACATCACCAATTATTTTAATTTTTATATCTTTTTTGAAAAGATTGTTTATTTCTTTGTCAATGTAATCACTCAGTAAATTGAATAAATAATTAACTTCACTTAAAGGTCTTTTCCAATTTTCAGTTGAAAATATAAAAAGTGTAAGGAATTTAATATTTTTATTAATAGCTTCATTTATGATATTTCCTACTACTAATAAACCTTTTTTGTGACCGTAATTTCTTGATTTTTTTTTTTTAATCCCCACCTACCATTACCATCCATTATTATGGCTACATGTTTAGGAGACGTCATATTGTCATTATTTCTTTTTCTTTTAAATTTACTTTTTCATCAACTAGTTTTATATTTGTATCAGTATAATTTTGAATAATCTTTTCAAATTTTTTCTCTTCATCTTCTGCAATTTCTTTAGATTTTAATAATTTTTTTAGATCTTCATTTGCTTCTCTTCTAATGTTTCTTATAGAAACTTTACATTTTTCTCCCATTGATTTAACAACTTTTTTCATTTCTACTCTTCTTTCTTCACTCAAATCAGGAATTGGCAGCCTTATAAGTTGTCCATCTATTTGTGGGTTCATTCCTAATTGAGATTTTTTGATTGCAGAATCAATTAAGGTTACACTATTTACATCCCATACTTGTATATTTATGGTTCTAGGTTCGGGAGTTGTTATAGTGCCAAGTTGATTTATTGGTAATTTTTGACCATAGATGTCAACTTTAATAGTGTCTAGCATACTTGCATTTGCCCTACCAGTTCTGAGAGAATTTAGATCTTTAGTGAAAACATCAATTGATTTAAGCATTTTAGATTTATATGAGCTATCATCAAACATTATTCACCAATTTTAATTCTTTTAAACTCTTTTATTTTAAGATCACTTAAATTAATTTCCTTTAAAATATCTTTAACTTTTTTTTTAGGTTCCATAACCCAATCTTGAGTCATCAAACTATTATCTTCTTTAAATTTATTTATTTTACCTATGCTTATTTTTTTTGCGATATCATCTGGCTTGCCGGAATTTTTAAGCTCTTCCGCAATTAAGTCTGTTTCTTTTTTTATTATATCCCCTTCAATTTGTTCGTGATTTAATGCTAGAGGATTGGATGCAGCGATGTGCATAGATAGTTGCTTACCAAATAAGTTGACCTTTTCGCTTTTCTCGGCAGTCTCCAATGAAACTATAACACCTAATTTAGACAAATTGTCCTTAATTAAGGAATGTTGATAAATAAAGTTTTGTGAATTAATATTTTCAAGAGTACAATTTCTTCCAATTGTAATTTTTTCTCCAATTTTTGCGATTAGATCAATTAAATTATCCTCTACTGTTTTATTATTACTCATCTTATATTTTACTAATTTTTCTTTATATGATGAACAAACATTATTTATCTCAGATAATTCTTTAACAAAATTTATAAAATCATCATTTTTAGCAACAAAATCAGTCTCACAATTTACTTCAATAATTGAAGCTTTGCTTGAGTCACCTGTGATAGCCACAACGCCCTCTTTAGCATCTCTTGTCATTTTCTTTGATGCTTTTGCAATACCTTTTACTCTTAGTATTTCTGCAGCCTTCTCAAGATTGCCATTTGATTCCTTTAGAGCAGAATTACAATCTTTAAACCCTGCTCCTGTTGATTGTCTCAATTTTTTTACATTCTCTATATCGCTCATTTTAATTAATTAGTTTTTATTTCGGTGCTTTTAGAATTTACATCAGATTTATGCTGAGAGTTTTTTTCGTTTTGAGATTCATCAGGAATTAATCCGATATTATTTTTTGCATCATTTATTGTATCTTTGATTAAGCTACAATATAAATCAATAGATCTTCTAGCATCATCATTTCCTGGAATAGGATAATCAATACCGTCTGGATTTGAATTCGTATCCAATATTGCAATAATAGGAATTCCAAGTTTAATGGATTCTTTAATTGCTAATGACTCATAATTTGTATCAATAATAAATACTAAATCTGGAACTTTTTTCATCTCCATTATTCCGCCTAAAGATCTTTGTAATTTATCTCTTTGACCGCTCATTTTAAGCAATTCTTTTTTAGTGAAACCTCTATTTTCAGATGATAAATCAATATTAATTTTATTTAATTTTTTTATCGAATTTGATATAGTTCCCCAATTAGTTAACATTCCTCCTAGCCATCTGTAATTAACAAAGTATTGATCAGTATCTTTTGCTAAATTTGCAATTGCTTCTGAGGCTTGCTTTTTTGTGGAAATAAACAATATCTTTCCACCACTTGAAATAGTATTATGTACTTTTTCTAAAGCTAAATTTATTAATTCTAAAGTTTGAGTTAGATCAATAATATGAATAGAATCTCTTTTTCCAAAGATATACTTTTTCATCTTTGGATTCCATCTTAACGTTTTGTGACCTAGATGTACTCCAGCTTCAAGTAATTGTTCAATAGATATTTTTGGTATTTTCATATTTTTTCCCGGTTGTGCCACCACAATTATTGCCCTAAAGGGACCGGAGGTATAAAACCACTAATTGTGTGCGTGTTAATTTTTGAAATAAATACAAATTATTTTATAAAAAACAAGCTTTATTTAATCAATTAGTACGTTTTCTACTAAATTTAATGTATTTAGCAGCTGATTATTTAATTTTCTCTTATCTTTAAGACTAAAAGTAAAAATTTGGTCATTTTCACTTAAAAGAATTTTAATATTAGTTTCACCACCTATAAGGCTTAAATTTTTTAATTTTTTAAATTCATTTAAATTTTTAAACTTAAAAGTAATATTTTTAATTGGCTTATCAGTTAACTCCTTTAAAGAAATTAATTTTTTTACATTAATTCTTTTTTGATTTTTATTTTCATCAGAATAATTTTTTATTAAAGTCAACATTAGAGAGTTGCCTTCTACTAAAGTATCTCTACTGGTCTCAAAAATATCTGAAAAAATGAATAACTCAAAGACATTGCTTAAATCTGAAAACTTCACTATGCCATATGAATTTCCTTTTTGTGTTTTTTTTTCTTGAACTTTCAATACTGTACAAGCAATGTTAGAACTTAATATTTCCTTATTATTTTCGAAATTTTCATAACTATTAATATTATATTGTTTAAATATTGATTTATACTGGTTGAGTGGATGATCCGAAATATAAAATCCTAATGTTTCAAATTCTTTTGTAAGTTTTATATCTGTATTCCAATCTTCTATATTTTTTAGAAAATTTATTTCTGTAGAATCTTGATCATCAAATAAATCAATTTGATTTAATGATTTATTTTCATAAATATTTTTTGATTTTAATAATATACTTGGTATTGAATTATATATAGATTGTCTATTATCATTAAATATGTCAAAACTACCAGCTTGTACCAATCCCTCTAATTGTAATTTGTTTATATCTTTAGGGTTAACTCTATTTATAAAATCAGACAAATCTTTAAATTCACCATTAATTTTTCTTTCTTTTACTACATTTGAAATAGCTTCATAACCAACATTTTTTATTGCTCCAAGAGCATAATAAAAATTTTTTCCATCTGAATAAAAATCAGCAAATGACTTATTTATATTTGGTCTAATTATAGGAATGCTTAATCTTTTTAATTCTTCATAAAATTCACTTAATTTTTTTTGATTGGATAATTCCATTGACATAGATGCTACAAAAAATTCGTGTGGATAGTATGTTTTAAGATATGCAGTTTGATACGCTATAACTGCATATGCAGCAGCATGACTTTTGTTAAATCCATATTCAGCAAAAGGCTCTATCTTTAAAAATATTCCAGCTGCAATGTCTTTACTAATTCCATTATTATATGCACCTTCCACAAATCTTTGCTTTTGTTTTTCTAATTCAGCTCTTTTTTTCTTACCCATTGCTCTTCTTAAAATATCCGCCTCTCCTGCTGTAAAACCTGAAAGAATTTGTGCTATTTGCATTACCTGTTCTTGATATATTATTACTCCATATGTTGGTTTTAATATCTGTTCTAATTTTGGATGCAAGTAATCTGGCTCTCTTTTTCCATGTTTGCACTCGTTATAAATTGGAATATTGCTCATTGGACCAGGCCTATAAAGAGCAACCAATGCAATAATATCCTCTAATCTATTGGGTTTCATATTTATTAGAGCATCTTTCATTCCAGAACTCTCAAGTTGAAACAAGCCTACGGTTTTACCACTTGATAATAAGTCATAAACTTTTTGATCTTCAAAATTGATTTTTTCTATATTAAAATTTGGATTAATTTCGTTAATAAGTTTTTGTGCTTTATTAATTACTGTTAGTGTTTTTAAACCTAAAAAATCAAATTTTATCAACCCAGCATTTTCTGCTGAATACATATCAAACTGAGTTGATGGTAGTAATAAATCAGCAGAGTTATCTTTATAAAGTGGAACTGACTCAGTTAATTTTTTGTCAGCAATTACTACTCCAGCAGCATGAGTTGCAACATTTCGGTTTAATCCCTCTAGTTTAAGAGACAAATTGATTAAACGGTCAACTCTTTTATCCTCTTTAATTAATTTTTGAAGTCTTGGTTCGACATTTATGCATTCTTGAAGAGACATTGGTCTTGATGGATCAAACGGTATCATTTTACAAATGTTATCAATGAAACCATAAGGTAGACCAAGAACTCGGCCTACATCTCTAATGACCATTCTCGCTTTAAGTTTGCCAAAAGTAATAATATGAGCAACACTATCTTTATACTTAGTTGTTAAGTATTTGAAGACCAGGTCTCTTTTTTCCTCACAAAAATCAATATCAAAGTCAGGCATTGAGATCCTATCTGGATTTAAAAAACGTTCAAAAATAAGATTAAACTTTATTGGATCAATATCCGTTATAGATAAACACCAAGCAACTAATGACCCCGCACCAGATCCTCTACCTGGTCCAACTGGAATTTCATTTTTTTTTGCCCATTTTATATAATCTGATACAATCAAGAAATATCCAGCGTAATTCATTTCAATAATAATTTTTATTTCGTGATCAAGTCTTTTTTTATAATTAATAAATTTTTCGTTATTTTCTAAATTATCAAATTTAATATTAAATAAAGACTTAAATTTATCTTTTAATCCATCATTAGATAAAACTTTTAACATTTGATTGGCGTCAGTATCAGAAGAAGAAATATTGGGTAATATAGGTTTGGATGTATTTGGTTTAAATGAACATCTAAATGGCAGATTAAAATTGTTTTCTAAACTTTCAGGTAAATCTTTAAAAAGTTCAATCATTTCTGCAGAGGATTTAAAATAATGTTGATCTGTTAATTTAACTCTATTTATATCATTAATATATTTTTTTTCTCCAATACACATTAAAGCATCATGAGCATCAAACATATCTTTGTCTAAATAAAATACTTCATGCGATGCAATGATTGGTAACTTTAATTTTTTTGAAATTTTTAGATTATAATTTTCGAAATCTTTTTCATTTACATCATTGTGTCTCTGTATTTCGATATAAACATTATCTAAAAAATTTTTTTTTAATTTAATTAAAATTTCTTCTATTTCGTTTAATAAACCTTTGTTAAATAAACTACCAAATAAACATTTTATTGAACCAGTTAAAGCTATTATACCTTCTGAATTATTTATTAAATCATCCAATTCACAATGTGGGTCTGTAGTGTCATTATTTTGTAAATAAGACTTTGAAGATAATTTGATTATATTTTTGTAACCTTGTTCATTTTTTGCAATTAAAGGAATTAAACCTTTAAAATTTTTATAACTAAATAAAATTTGAGTTCCAATTATTGGTTGCGTTCCTACAGATGATAAACTTTCGGAAAATTCTAAAGCACCAGATAAATTGAAACTATCTGATAAGCCTAATGCTCTAATTTTATTTTTTTTGCAAAAATCTCTCAGGTTGTCAATTTTAATTGCTCCTTCACATATAGAATACTGTGTATGAATTTTAAAATGGTTAAATTTATACTTAAATGATTCTTTCATTGGTAACACTTATCTTACCACCAATCATTTTAATTTTACAATCTGCCATATTTGCAAAATATCTATTGTGGGTTGCAAAAATTATAATTCTATTTTTTTTTTTAAGTTTAAAAAGAATTTCAAATATACGTTTAGCATTTTCAAAATCTAAACTACCCGTTGGTTCATCAGCTAAGATAATATTTGGTTCATTAATAATAGCTCTAGCAATTGCTATTCTTTGATTTTCTCCACCGGAAAGTTCTGATGGGAAATGGTTCATTCTTGAAGTTAGATTAAATTGTTTGATTAATTTTTTTGCTAAATATGTCGACTTTCTTTTGTTATTTGAAATTAATAAATTTGGCAATAGAACGTTTTCAAGTGCCGTAAAGTCTGGTAATAAATTTTTGTCTTGATAAATAATACCAATATTTTTAGATCTTATAACGTCATTTTCAATTGTATTATTTATATCAATTTTTCTATTTTTATATTCAATAAAACCTGATGATGGAGCATCAATTAATGATAATAAATTTAGTAATGTTGATTTACCAGAACCAGATGGTCCAACTATGGAATAAATTTTTCCTGATTCAAATCTAAAATTTAAATCATTTAAAACCTTAATAAATCTATTTTTATCGTACCTCTTTGATATATTTTTTAACTTTAAAAAATTATTCATACTTTAAAATTTGTATTGTATTTAATTTTGCTGCTCTCGAAGCTGGATAAATTGATACAATTGAAGTTGTTATTATTGAACATAAAGCAATTAATATAATTGAATTAATGTTAATTTCTGATGGAAGAGTACTTAGAAAATAAACTTCCTCTGGAAATAGAGATATATCAAAAAAATTAGAAATAAATTTCCTAATATCTTCTATATAATAAGAAAATAAAGATCCTAATAAAA
>MDTD01162431.1_pt1 | contig 14190 bp, 7 predicted proteins | sample 811221 | NCBI WGS metagenome assembly MDTD01 (sample SAMN05326646, study PRJNA326480) | marine metagenome | isolation source: seawater | place: Pacific Ocean: South West | collected 2011
GTAGGTGAAATTGTAAGGACACTATTTACTTGTCCAAACAAAGTACCAATCATTAATAATCCTATTAATATATTTTTCATTTTCTGTTCTCCAATTTTTCAGATATCCAAACTATACCCTTTAGAGTTAAATACCCTAATGGTAGTATTAAAAATAGTAATCCAAAAAATTTTATCGTTTCCATTATTTTACCACCGTAAATTTATTTGCTTTAATCTTTTTATCTGTTTCAAGAACAAATATGTAAACACCTGGTTCTAATGTTTGATGATTCTCATATACACTCACTTCAGGTAACCAAACACTTGGTTCATTTGTAAAATCAAATGTATGTATACCAGCATCAACCACTTCATCCAACAATGCTCCAATGTATTGTCCATTAGAATTTAATATGTAAAGTTTTACATGTTCCATTTCATCTAAGAAGAATTGGAATTTGGTGTTTTCTTTAAATGGATTTGGATAGTTATAAGTTATGTCATCCTCAAGTGGTTCTCCACCACCGAATGCCCAATACTTATTCCATACCATTACCTTACCACTTTCTCTTTTCATATTTAAATCATCACCATTTGGATTACCTGCTGCATATTTACCAACGAATCTAATAGGAGCCTCACTCCATTCCTCATCAGGAAACTCTGCTCTGAACATTAACTTTAATGCACTCATTTGTTCAGTAATCCAATAGTTAGTAGGTGAGTTACCTGGTGAATAATCCATACCACCAAATCTTACTCGTTGCCATCCTGCTTCAACTTCACCTACATTTACATATGTCATCCAAGGGCCTGGTAAATTACCAGTCTTCATATCAATAAAGGTTAATTCATTTGTATTGAACTCAACTTCAAATTCAAACCCTGCAATATCAATACCCTCTGTTGGTGTAATCTTTAATGGAACTTCAATCACCTCACCACTCTGAACTCTTACGGTTGAATCTGGTGGGAATGATAATAATACATCATGGTCTGTCATTATTTTACTTAGACTTCTGTTATTATCACCACCAACAACTATTCGTGCCCATTCATCAGGTGGATTATTACCCCAACGATAATATGTTGTACCATCTACAACTGGTGTAATTGCAGTTCCATCATTATCAACTTTTAAACCTGTTAGGTTTAAATCACCTGTAAAGTAATATCCAATATCAGAATCATTTGTAGTTCCAATAATATCAACTTGTTTGTCATTGTCATCAGTATCAAACAAGTAATCAGGATTTACATCATTTCCAAATGTAGAACTACCTGCTCCAACTTTAATACTTAATATATCTAATCTGGTCTCAACTTCATTCATTAATGGATTAAATCTTACAATACCACCACCATCTGTAGTTAGTTCTGCAGTTTCTTGTGCCAAATCACCATCAACAAAAATACTGAACTCTCCTCTTTGATTTCTTGTGTTTCCATCATAGTCTTGTTTGTAAGTATAAGTGTCATCATTGTTATTTAAATTATCAATACTTGACCATTGTTGATAAGTTTCACCATTGTAGTGTGTGTAATCTGTAGCAAACACTCCACTTGTGTATGCCCATAAGAAATAGGCATCATTTAATTGGTATCTATCATCACCATCAACATCACCAATTAAATATCCACTTGGTGATTCTATCTCAATATTTGTTTCGTTATCAAATTTATTACTTTGGAAATTAAATCCTGCAATCGCATCATTAATATTTGTGATTGCATCTCTATCTAATAAATAAGTGGTATGGTCACCAACTACATCATCTGCTTCTGGTGGCCAAAACGATACTTTATATCTGTTATTTCTTGGTAAAGATATATTGAAATATCCTTTATCATCTGTATATGTCCAATACCAATAAGTTACATCTTTAAATCCTTGATTCTGAATCTTTTGGTCTGATGTTGTTCCTGCATTTTGTTCATAGTATCTCATATGTTGATACCCTAATGCATTTTCTCCATACTCATCATAAGTTCCCATAACATCATCGTTTAAAGATTCATCTGTTAAACTTGTTGGATAATTGATATCTCTTGGGTTTCTCCAATTAGAAAGATTATCTGGATTAGTTTCATCTACCTCAAAGATAACTTTCATCATAGCATATTTGTTTTGTGAAAAATCTTCACCACTATCTTTTGTTCCATCTTTATCGGTATCAATCCATTCACCAATGTATCTTAAGTATCCCTCAAGTTGTACAAGTTTTGGATGTAGTGTAATATCACCACGAGCCGCTCCATTGAAAGTTCTTCGTGCCGTATATGAATCACCCCAATTACCATCAATGTAAACTTTATAATCTAAAAGATAATCATCTGAAACATATGTGTAATATCCTTCTGCTCCATCATATTGAGTCGCAACTCTAAACGCTCTTGGTGCAAAATCATCAACAACATCATTGATTAAAAATTGTAATTTTAAGATTTGTTTCTGAACTCCATCACCACCACCAAATGTTTTATCTGGTGTTCCATCTTCGTCATCATCAACTCCATGAGATATTGCAGTTATTCTTAACCAATCGTATCTATTATCTGAAATAGATTCTTCTACTTGATTACCACTTACTGCAAGTGAATCTTGATATCCTACATTTGCATAATGAACTACTTCAAATGAATAATCTGCCTCTGAAGTTGCATCACCCTCTGTCCAACCACTTATGTGTGAACCTTTAATAACCCTTGAATTTCCTTGACTCCATGCATTAATTGATGTTTCACCACTCTCCACCCAAGTGATTAAATCATTATCAAATGCTATATCTAATCTGAATGTTGTGATATCTGCACCATTATCATCCAAAGTAACTTCCATCTCCAATACTTTATCTCTCCAAATATCAAAGTTGTTGTTATCTTCGGCTGGTTTAGATACATCTTGTGCCAAGAAATCATCTAAATCTTGTGTAACGGAACCTTTCCACCACATTGCTGGTGTAGACCAAGTTCCTAATTGTTTAACCCTTATTATTGGTTCCTGAGTCTGTGCAGACAAAGTACCCAACAAAGTCATGGCTATAACCATTGTTTTTATCAAACGAATCATCGTCTTCTCCATATATATTTGTAAACATTTCCCTGAACTATGGGAATATCGTGTGTAGCCTTAATTTAGTTCAATAATAAATATAAGAAAGGTGAAAATTATTTAGACATCAAACCTTATAACGAATGTAGTGTCCAATTCATCACTTAGTTTAATTGGATGGGCTAACTTACCTACAACAAGTAAGTTATCTTTATCGTCATATAGTCCTATCGTTGAGACATATGGATAAAAATCTGAACTTGTCACGAATGACAATTGAGTATCGGTAGCATTGTAAAATGTATTAAAACTACCTGTTCCTTCACCACTTGGATTATCACCTGGTGGGAAAAATAAGTCTGGTCTTTGGGTTTTACTATCTAATGTTATACTACCACTATAACCTTTAGTTATACTAACATTCATACTTGTGTTAAAATTGTTAGCAGGAATCATAACTTCGTATAAATATTCATAATGTCTATGTGTTGCCTTATACTTTATATCATATCCTGTACCGAATCCAACATCACCATATGAACCTGTGTTATTAATAACTGCAATACCATGTTCATAAAATATATTACCAACTTGTGAACCACTATTATTAGATAATACACCTTGACCTAATGTAAAAGAACTTGATTTATATGCAGAGAAACTTGATGAGAAGGCAAAGTCATAGAGATTACCATCACCATCATCTCTTATATCAAATGTTGTACCTCTTGAAGTATCACTTAATTCAAATGTACCAGGTTTAATTCTTTCTCCAAATAAATCTTTTGGAATACTAAATACAGAGGCACTTGTGTGAAGTTCTCTTTTTGTACTTGTGGTGTTTGAATTTCCAAACACACCTATAGGATTAGATGCGTCTTTATAATACATTTTATTAATTGTATGCCATGTTGGTAAGGCGTAATAATTTGTAGTTATGGAACCTGATGTGATTGTTGTTATGATATCAGAACCAGAATCATAATTGTAAAGTGATTTTGAAACTGCTCTTACGGCAAACAATCCACTCCCACTATCGTTATGAGTGAGAGTAAATGTTTTGTTAGTTTCAAATCTTTTGATGGAAACATTTTTTCTATCAATGTCTCTAAACATTAGATTATCCTAAAAGTCAAGTTTTACTTTGATAATAGCTTCTCTTGAATAAGATTTCAATAGTGGTTTACTAACTTTTGCTACTGCCAATAAGTCATTGTTATCATTATAAAGACCAACTTGTGTAATAAAAGTCTTGGGGTCTCTTACAAATGTTTGTTGTGTTAAGTCACCATTTGTATCTGAGAAAGTAGGATTATTACTAAAGTTAAATCTTTGGTTATTAACTCTACAGAAGAAGTTAGTAGAACTAATCTCTTCCTCTCTACGAACTTGGAAGTAAGAACCTGTTGCAACTGATAGGAAGAAGTTATGTGGATTACCATCAAATGTATCTGTACTTCTTGTAGTTTTAAGTCCACCATTAAGTGCTAATGTATGTGGATGTAATAATATAATTCCTAAGTCAGGATAGAATAATCCATATGCACCACCTGTTTCAGATGCTGCCGCAGTTTCTGTTACTGCGGTTCCTGTACTTATTGAACCACTAACAACATTAAACACCCTACCTGCTTCATTTACGGTTGGGTTTGTTGTAGCACCACTATCATCAATCAACTTGATTGTTGATGTATTACCACTACCACTTAAATGTAGTTCCCAATTACCTGGGTCAATCTTTTCTCTTTGTCGTGCTCTTTGGAAAGATATAAAATAAAAATCATTACTACCTGTTGTGGTGTTTGCAAATGTAAATTTTGTAGTTAATGATGGTAGGATAACATTAGCAAATTGTCTATAAAGTGCTGCAGTTTGTCTTCCACCACTATTTAATTTAGTTGTATTACCAGCCGAACCACTACCTTCTCTGTGTGCATATCCTAATGAGAATTGTATCTCTGCAGTGTCTGCAGTTGCAACTCCTGATGTTGGGTCTTGATGATACACATCAATATATGAACCTGTTGATGCACCTTGTGCTGACTGACTAAAGAACGATGTTAATGTTCCACTTCCACCAGTAAACACACCACTTGAAACAACGGTTCTCTGATTTTTTACTACATCATTATCTTCATCAAATCTTTGAAATACTGACATTACTTAATCTCCCTTAATTCGTTGATGTGTTCGCAGATACTTCAACTGATATATTTGATACAACACCAGTTCCAAGACCTTGAATTGTTAAATTTGTTGTGATTGCAGAATTTAAACTCTTACCAATCAGTTTTGCAGATTTTGCATTTATAGTTACTGATTTAGTTGAATCTAATGGTGCAGTAAAGTTTACGGTTTGACCAGTATCTGGTTCTGTACCTGCTACTTCAACTTCAAGAGTCGCTGCATCACTATTGTGTAATGTAAACCTATATCCTACTTGGTCATCCAAGGTAGAATTATCTGTAGATGGTGATATGATTGCAATCCCACCTGCATTTAAAGGTACTGGTGAAGTTGCACCAATCTGTATCTTAGGCATCTTTGTTGTGTTTTTATTCAAAGTAATAAGTTTGTATCTCATTACTTGATTCTCATCTACAAATGATTCTAATAGAGGCATGTTTTCAATCACTGCTCCATAATAAGATGAACCATTTGGATGTGTTACATCCCAAAGATTGTAATCAATCTCATCATCTGCCAATGCAAATTTTGTTATTTGAAACTCGTTCTGTCCTCTTGCCAATAATTCACGACCTTTTTTTGTCAAGACGGCATCTACGGTTATACTTGTGTTATCTAAAAATCCCATTATTTTACTCCTGTATGAATAGATATAACTTTACTATAGATAAATAGTGTTATACCTAATTTTTCTTACATTAATTTACTTTAAGTTTAGAATCTCCTGGTTCTTTTGTTATCAATTGTGTTGGTGTTGTTGTGGTTGTTTCAACTGGTTCTCCACCATCAATAGTATTTGATTGTGCAGTCAATTGAGAACTACCGATAGTCACACTACCAATAAATGGTGATTTACTTGATGTAGGATGACTTGTTTGTCCATCGTCTCTTGTTACAGAACCACCAATAAATGACCTAAATAATCTTGAATCATAATAAACACTTTGGTGTTCACTTGGTACAAATGAAGAACTATAATGTAGTCCTCTTGATGCACTCAAACTTGATGAATAAAAGAATACTTTTTCTTGATTATGTTCTGATAATCTTGAACCTGTAATTACTGGTTGTAATACTTCACCAAAGGTTACACCTTCTCCACCAAATGTTACACTTGCAGTTGCATAATTGTAAGAGTGTGGTGTTTTTGGGTCTATAACACCCAACTTAACTAATGTAGGTTCACCTAATGCACCGAGTGAACCACTATTATCATGGAATACTCCATTTAATTCACTTTCATGATATCGTGTTTCACCACCTATATCAAAATATGCATCATCTTTTGAACCACTAATAAATCTTGTTACTGGTACACCATCTTCAAACTCACTGGCGTTTTCAAAGAAACGATTATTAAATGAAGGTCTATCACCAATTACTTGTTTACTTCTTTCTAATATATTTGGTTCAACTAATATACCTGTTGTAGCTTTACTTCTCATAGGAACCCAATTCTTTAATTGTGTGAATACACTTGGGTCGTAAAATGTAAGTATCCTTAAATAGTCAAAAAAGTTATTTGGTGCTGAATACTTTTGCCAATACTCAGTTCTTAATTTTTGTAAACCTCTATAGTTTTGTTTGTATTGGTCTCTTGGGTCTCCAATAAAATCATCAAAATTAAAATCTGCAATACTATACATTATATCTTCATTTATCACATCAACTGGTGAAAAATAAATACCTACCTTTTCACTATCAATCGGTGCAAAATCTTGTGATGATTTTTCTTTTCTTTCAGATGGTGATAAATTACCTGTTAATGATGAGTCTTCAATTCTTACTTTAGTTGCATTTCTTCTTGAAGGGCCAATATTTGGAACTCTTAATTGTTCTTTATCAACTAAACTTCTAAATGTATTTGTTGTGAACCCACTTGAAGAACCAGTTATATCATTGTAGTTTGAACCATTAGAAACATTATTAACATGAGTTGTAGATGATAAATCAAAATTATTGTCTAATGTATATCTCACCAATAAATCATGATAAGAAGAACTATATGAATTACCATTATATGACTTTGGTGCTCTTACATGATTATCAAATACACTTTGACTTAATGGTTCTGACCATAAACGATATTCCATTAATGAACCACTAAACCTTGAACCAAAATTTGTATTTTGTCCACCAAGATAAACATACTTTGTTCCAACACTACCTGTAAATGCAGCATTGATTGCACTACTACTCGCGTGTCCTTGTCCTGTTGTTAAACTTGAACTTGTTTGAAACTTAACTTTTTCTCTTGTTGAGTCATATTGTTTTGTAGTTAATTCATACTTTACATTTCTTGATATTAAATCATCTGTCATCTGTACACCACTCGCACTGACTCTTGTTAACATCACACTCCACATTTCGTCATTATAAAATGGTTGTAGTGATGAAGTTATACCATATACACCTGTTGAGGCACTAACACTAAATTTTAAATGTCCATAATTATCAGTCGTTCCATTATCTTTTAAATGTATTGCCCAATCATTTTCTTTTTGTGCAATCACCATACTACCAGAACTACCAACACTATGTGGTGTTCTAAATCTAAACTCTAATGTTTGTGGATACTGACTATCATTATTATCTGTTGTCCATATACTTTTAATATTTTGTGACCCATGAAAATCTAATGCATATGTAAACTTTCTTTTCACTTCATAACTTACTCGTTCTTGATTATCTGGCCCACCATATTCTCTTACTCTTAATATTGAACTTGGAATACCATAACAATTCAATATACCTTTTAAACATCTAACACTACCTTTTGCCTTTATAAAGAAAGGAATATTATTTAGTAGTCGTTTCCATATTTCTTCTGTTACTTGTTCTTGTGGTATTTCGTATTTAGTAGAACCATCAGGATTTTTACCTTCAAGATATTCTGGTAAAATTAATAAATCATTTCCATTTGTAAGTTCTAATCCAAGAGATTTTGCAAACTCTGCTGCAATATCTTTTGAAATACCCTCTGATATATTTGGTGATAAATCATTTACATCAGTAAGATGTTTTGTATATGTCCATATCTCGTCAAATTGTTGTGCAGTCATATCCATAAATTCTATGAATGTATTATTCATAGTATCATCTTTTACATGCATAGGTATATTATTAACAAACCTATTGTTGTTTATTGTATCATATGTAGATGAAGATAATATCATGTTATCAAACCAAGTACTCACTTCAGAACCAGTTGAGTGGTAAAGAGTGTATGGTTTTGATGAATTTGTTTTAGGCCACGAGTTATCGTGATATTGTCCTGCAGATGAACTTACATAAGATGAACTTTCAAAATACATATAATGTTCAAATGGGTCAAATGAATTAACGACTCTTTGTCTTTTATTTTCGTTATCTTGAATATCACTTAATGAACCAGTCAAACTAACTAATGATTGACTTGTCTCACTATAAGTTTCAATTAACTCTACTTTCTTTTTGAAGTTTCTAATTCTTCTTTCTGCACTTGAGTAATGTACAAAATTACCAAATCCTATATCATCAGTTTCTAAATTTAAATCAACTGATGTTCTGTTAAATTCTGTATTGACTTGAACATCTAACAAACTACCACTTACTAATTTTCTCTCAATGTCTCTATTCAATGCATCATTACTTCCTAATAATGTATTGTGTGATTCATATCTCGTTGACCTAAAGTTTATAGGATTATCAACTGAATTTAAATTAGGTAATTGTAAAAACAATCCATCTGGTTCTTCATCAATAAATGGTATTAATCTTATTACTTCAACATGAGATGGTAGTCTTTTCTCTACAAAATATACTTTATCTAATTCTTGTTTTTCACCAGTCAATGGTTGTTTTAATTTAAATACTCTTTTTTCATTTTGAGAATCAAAAAACTCTTTGTTTTCATTTGTGATTAAATAATAATCATTATCACAAACCATGTAGGTTTTAAATCTTTCTATATTGTTTTTCTCATATAAAACATTCCAACCATAATAGTCTGAATCTCTACCACTTGGGCCGTCATGTCCAACATTATCTGCAGCCTGTTGGTATGTTAAACTTACTTTTACTCTATTGTAATCAAGTACTTCTGTAATTGTTGCAACATAATCAAAATGAAATGTCTCGTCTTCAAATCGTGTAACCCAACTTTCAACAATCTCAGTTGTGAAATCTTGTGTTCCTTCAGGTACTGGTGTATTTAGAATAAAATCTTCAAAAGGAGCTATCTCTGCATGTCCTAACATTTCTTGATTTATATCATCTACAATAACTTCATTTTGATATATGTTATTATTGTTTGCACCAAACATACCCCAACCATCACCACTCTCTATTAATCCACCTTGTGGTAAACCATTACCTGGTGTTATTGGGTCTGTACCCTCTTCACCTAAATCTGTATTACCTGTTGCATCAAAATCAATGTATGCGGGTCTGGCAGAACCTTGTTTTTGTCCACGATATGGGTCAACATAACCACTTGCTGCTCTTTGTGCTGCCTGTTGTTTTGCTCTATCAGACACACCCATTCTAAATCTATTTCTGTCTTCAAGAAATCTTTCTTGCCAATGTTTAGTCTCAGTAGTCTTCCATTTACCAAGAGTCGCTGCAACTATATTGTTTGCAAAAATTGTATGGTCTTTATCTAATACTAAGTTCCACACTTTAAAAGGTGGTTTTTGATAATATACTTTACCAATCTCTCTTGACATAAACCAACCATCTTTTGTTCTGATTGGGTGGTGGTCGGTAACGATAAGATTTTTATACTTAACCATCAAGTCACCAAAACCTCTTTCACTCTTTATGACTTTCTTAACTCTTGCAACACCCTTATCAGTTCTGACTTTCATACCAATCTTCATCATCTTGATTGGAACTTGTCTACCATTACTTAATGTTACTTTTGTATTAGGATGAAAACAAACTCCATCATAATCAAATTCCATTCCACCATCAAAATCATCATCTTCAGGTGGGTCATCTTGTGGTGGGTCTGGTTCAGGTGGTAACTCATCATAAATTGGTGGAGGTGGTGGTGGTGGTATATCTGGTGGTACTTCTACAGGTACCTGTACTTCTGTTAATACTGATTCAAGATATTCCCTTGTGATTGTTTTTTCAAATATTCTTGGTATTCTTATTTCTGCACCAACCATATTTTGTGTAAACCCTCTATCATCATCTTGTAGGTTTGCTACTAATACTCCTGGTTGATTCTCATCAAACTTAATAGAACCATTTGCTCCACTACCTGTAGTAAGAAATGGTTGATACTTAACTATAGTATTCATTTCTCTAAAGTTTCTATGATATGTTTGATTTTTGAAATCTTGTGTTTTAACTATGATTTCTGTCCTATCACCACTAATTTTATCAATTGAATATTTTAAATCTCGTATAAATAATTCTTGTGGTGGATTATCTGTCATGGATTGTGCAGATGCATTTGGTGGTGGTGCAGTATAATATCTTATTTCTTCATTTATATTTCTTGTGATAACTTTACCTGCGTATAATTCACCATCACCATTAACCATTACTAAATGGTCTCTACCTGCTAACTTTCTTAAAAATCTATATTGTACAATATACTCACCATCAGATAATCCATTATCTCTTAAATGTTGTCCTATATTTAAATCTAAAAATCCAGTTGCATTGGTATCAGGATTAAATTTATCTGTAAGCACAAGTTCATCATTTTGGAAAACTTCTAAGACAATATAGTCTCCACTATCTCTTCCAAAACTACTATACACCCTTTCAGGTTTATAATATTCTTCTCTCTCTTGATTATTAAATCCGTATTCTGCCATTACTTACCTTATTCTAAAATTAAATCTATATTATCTTTTAATGGAATTCTTGGTTGATAACCAGATGGTGTTTCAGGTTGACCAAAAGTATCATTTATTCCATCTATTGGTTCTTCATCAGGTTCTGGTAATCTTGGTGGTGGATTAAAAGAAGTTTCTTCACCAGGTCTTGGTCGTGTTACTCTACCAGAAGTATAGTATTCAAAAAATTGTTCAAAAATAAATTCACTAAATTCTCTCTCTTTATCTATCTCTGGTAACTTCTCATCATCAAAAAATTGTTGTTGATTGATAATACGAACATTTTGATAAATTTTATCAACTGCATTACCAAGATTATCTGGGTCTTCATAAGATAATATCACACCATTACCATCTCTTATTGGTTTTGTGGCATCATAAGACCCACTTATTCTCATAAGTTCTCTATTGTTTTCTATTTCACGATTTAAGGCTATTCGTTCCTCATTAATAATTCTATCGTATAATTCGGAATTAAATACTGCCTCATCTTTTGTATATGGCATTGTTATCTCTCAATGTTTCTTACAACCTTAAATGACCATGCTGGGTCACTATAGTAATTTATCAATTCATCTACGGTTCCACTACCACTAACTACTTTAATGTGTATGTCGTAATGTCTCTCTGCTTGAAAACTATCCATTCTTAAATTAAAGAAATTACCAGTACCATCACAACTAACAATTGAACCTGTTCCAAATGGTACGATTGTTTCTTCAGTTAGAGAATCTTTAATTGAATAAAAAGTTGAACCACTTGGTAATGTTCTTACGGTAAGACCTTCAGGTGTTGTACCAAACACTCTATCATTGTATCTTGGTCTACCCACTAATCTAAATCTTGATATTGACTTTTCTAAATATTCTTCTCTTATACCTTTAAAATAAATTACGGTATCATCTAATGCACTACCTGTGAGTTGTGCTAAACTTCCTGTTGTCCACTTTGAGTCATCCCAAACTACTTCCAATGATGGTGGATAAATTGTATGTGTTTCTCTTGAGAAGAATTGTAAAGTTCCAAGTCTTGATGTTCCACCTTCATCTGAATTAGTGTCTCCACTAAAAGAGTAAGTCGTTCCATATGAACCTGTAGATTCTCGTTTAATTATAAATCCATTATTTGGATAAATAGAACTTGAGAATATATGATTTCTAACCATATCAGTTACATCAAATCTAACATCTCTTTTATCAAAAGTTAAATCAAAAGATTGACTTATATTATATTGTGAAAATGAATCTTGTGAACCAGTAAACCATGCACCACCATCAGTTAATATTGAACCTGTTACCCAAGGTAGTTCTCTTTCTTGGTCTCTATATTTGTATGATGCACCATTCTCTGTTACAGGACTATCAAACTTTTTACCAGTACCACTTTTCCAACTACCACTAATCATATAGACATGTAGTTTTTGTTCTGCCTCAATATCTTTTGAACCTGCATCATATAAATTTAAATAAAATTTTGCAGTGGTTGGTATTATACCATCTTGAATTGATTGTGAGATATAAGAATAGTCTGCACTTAATAATACACGAGAACTATTAATTGTACTACTATCGTTACTTACCTCTTTAACAACTTCAAGTATTTCATCATGACCTGAATTTAATGATGCAGTTGTACCACCAGAATAAATTGTTGTATCTCTTTTTATATATTCAAAATAATGCATTAAAAGTCTCCTACTACTCTACCAATAATATCTGAATTTGGAAATTTTATTTCAAAACAACTTGGGTCAAGTGATGGATATAAAACCCCATCTCTTGTGGCAGCGTTTATATCATAAATATTTCCACTATACCCTTCCGCAACTACATGTTTATTTTCAAGTACAATAATATCTTTATTAGGATTATTATCATCTGGTGGTGTTAAACTTGCAACACCCTCTACTAATGAAATTTGATATGCAATATCAGTTTTCACAATTGGTTGTCCGATTTGCCATTTTTGAATGTCAAAATATTCTTTAACTTTTTGTATTGCTTGAAACAATACATCATTTTTATTGAATCCTCGTTTCGTAATAATATTAAATGTTACACCAATATTTATAATGTATGCATTTTTAATATTAATTGCATCAGTAACCATTCTGTATTGTGAAAGATAAGTTCTTAAATTTTCTTTTACTGCTCTGTTTACAGGTACTAATTTTCTATCAACATCATATCCAAGAATATACATGTTAATTGCTAATGGATTTAGTGCATCACTAACACTTGTGTTCTCTACTACTTCACCTGTATTACTATCCACATAGGTTTTAGTCTTTTGTTCTAATTGTTCATCTTGAACAACAAAGGCCTTTGCAATATTACCATATTTTTGTGGTAATGAATAAACTCTTGTGATATAATCCTTTTGTGTAACTGCACGACCTTGTGAATTATAAGTAGCAGCTGCGTTTAAACGAATACTTTGTAGAGACTCTTCACCACTTCCACCTGATGCAGGATTTGGATTTGTAAATCCTAATGAACTTTCTGATTCATTTACTTTTGTACTATCAAGTCCTTCAGAGTTAATAGTAAAAGTAATTTCATTTTCATTTTGTATTGTAGTTGAACGAACATTATGTTCAACTGCACCACCATGATTATAAGTTACGGTAAGTGTTGTATCACTTGGTGCAAGTCCAAAAGTTTTTGTTTTTAAAAAATTACTTGGGTCAAATGTTGAGTCTATTTTAGAAACACCAGTTCCTAAAGATGAACCTACATTGTCCGGATTTGGAATAATTTCTTCATCAGGATTATCACTAATACCACTACCAAATAATATTTCTGTTTTTAAATCCTCACCTCTAACTTTAGTTGCAAATCTTCTTGATGTTTTTATAAGTTTTAACAAGTATGGTGTGTCATTTGCAAATTGTGCAAGATTTGGGTCATTATCTGAATTGTTTTCTTCATCTTCAAACACCGTGTCTTGTGCCAAAAAAGGAACTTGATACCATCTGTTTCCATTGGAATCTGTAATGGATATAATTTCATTTACATTTGGTTCTGATAAAACTATCTTGTCAAATTTAGTTGCATTTGAAAAACTAAATGTTTCTGTTTTTCTTGTTCCACTTTTTCCTCTTATACTTTTAGTTAATTTAAATTTTTCTGGTATA
>MDTD01072639.1_pt1 | contig 14188 bp, 13 predicted proteins | sample 811221 | NCBI WGS metagenome assembly MDTD01 (sample SAMN05326646, study PRJNA326480) | marine metagenome | isolation source: seawater | place: Pacific Ocean: South West | collected 2011
TCAGGATTTCAGACAGGAAACCGGATTTTCAAATCTGTATTTCATCGAAAGCAACACCATCAATAAAATATATATTACCTATTTCGATCTAATTCCGGAGTCGGATGAAGACCAAAAGATCTATGTTGAATTAGTAGCTGAACTAATTCCTGATGGACTTGGATATCCTGAGCTATTTGCAGATGAAGGATCTGATCATATGATCCATGATCTCAAAGATTATTCTTTTGCGAAATATCAAAATGGAGATCTGACTTATAAGTTCGGATCATATTTCTATAGTATTCAATTGTCGAGTTATGATGAATATGCAACCACAGCACAGTTCGATCTGAACAATTTTAATCATCTGAAATATGTTGTGGATGATCAAACTTCATACATCATTAGTAGAGAGAATAAAGCCTTTTGGGAAATGGTTGCTCCATTCTCATATTACTTTATTTTGATCTCTCTGTTCATTTTATGTTTCGCAATCGTTACACAATTCAAACTCGACTTTTTTAAAGCTAAATACAGCTTTATCCATCGTATACAGTTCAACTTTTTGATCATAATTTTCTCATCTTTTTTGATCATTGCTGCAGTAACACTTGTTTATCTAACTAATCTAAACGATGAAAAGAACAAAGAGATCCTGAGCGAAAAAGCATTATCAGTTTTAATAGAACTTGAACATAAATTAGCCAATGAGGAAAGTCTTCAACCGGATATGGTGAATTTTCTGAATGGCATTTTAACGAAATTCTCACTTGTATTCTTTTCGGATATCAATTTATTTGACCTTCAAGGGAAACTCATTGCGTCATCCAGATTACAAGTTTATGATGAAGGATTGATCTCAGAGTATATGAATATTGATGCCTTTTCGAGATTGAGCCACGACCAAAAACTCCTTTTTATTCAGAATGAACGTATCGGTAATTATGAGTACTTATCTGCATATATTCCTTTTAGAAATAGCGATAGTAAGATCATTGCCTATCTAAATCTGCCATATTTTGCACGGCAATCGGAACTGCAAAGTGAGATCACTACATTCATGGTTGCTCTGGTAAATATTTATGTTCTATTCTTCGTTTTAGCCATCGTGATCGCAGTAATCATTTCCAGAAGAATATCAAAACCGATCCAATTAATCAGAGATAGGATCAGTGCTATTCAGTTAGGAAAATCTAATGAGATCATTGAATGGAATAGAGATGATGAGATTGGAGATCTGATAGCTGAATACAATCGGATGATCATCGAACTTAGCAGAAGTGCAAACTTACTTGCCAAATCCGAAAGGGAAGGAGCATGGCGAGAAATGGCCAAGCAGGTTGCACATGAGATCAAGAATCCGCTTACTCCAATGAAGTTAAGTGTTCAATATCTTGAGAAAGCCTGGGATGAAAAAAGTGAAGATTGGGAAGAAAGATTGAAACGATTCTCTAGAACGATCATCGATCAAATAGATACATTATCAGCAATTGCTTCTGAGTTTTCTGACTTTGCAAAAATGCCGAGAAAGCGAGTTGAACGTGTAAATCTGGTAACGGTAATTCGTAACTCATTAAGTTTATTTGATGATGTTCAGAATATTGATTTTAAATTTGACTTCATTGAAAAATCCTGTGTTGTTGATGCCGATCGTGCTCAATTATTACGAGTATTCAATAATCTTATCAAGAACTCGATCCAGGCGATCGGAAATAAGCAAGATGGAGAGATCATGATCGATATTTTCGAAAGAAATGGATTCTTTAAAATCAAAGTTGCAGATAACGGAAGCGGAATATCTAAAGAAATGGCCGATAAGATCTTCTCACCAAGTTTTACTACAAAGACTAGTGGAATGGGACTGGGATTGTCCATCGTAAGAAGTATCATCATAGAAGCAGGAGGGGAGATCAGCTTTGAATCTGAAGAAGGAAAAGGAGCAACTTTCATCATTCAACTTCCTGTAGCTTAAAAAATATTGGACGACTTCCTCGAGTGAATGTCGTCCATTTACTATCTTAGCCTAAAACAATTTATCCTTGAGCTTACTTAAGAAACTTGCCGGACAAACTGCGATTTACGGAATGCCGAGTATCATCGGAAGAATCCTGAATTACTTATTGGTTCCATTATATACCCGTGTTTTTGATCAGGCAGAATATGGTATTGTGATCGTACTCTATGGTATGGTTGGATTTACTTTCGCCATCCTGACTTATGGCATGGAGACCTCATTTTTTAGATATGCTGAACTAACCGGTGAGCGAAAGAAAGTATTCAATACTTCTGTTTTTTCATTGTTAATTACAACCATTTTATTCCTTACCGGAGTTCTGTTCTTTTCTCAAAGTATCGCAAATTGGATTGAGTATCCAAATCATCAGGACTTTGTGATATTAATGGCTTTGATCATAGGCTTTGATACATTAACAGCCATTCCGTTTGCATTATTACGTGCGGAGAATCGTCCGGGAAGATTCGCAAGGATCAAGATGATCAATATTGCTACAAATATTGGACTTAATCTGATTTTCTTCCTGCTTTGTCCGTTTGTATTGAAGAATTTTGGGAATAGTTCAATTGCCGAATTCATTAGTGTTTTTTACAAACCTGAAAATGGAATTATCGTTTATGTTTTCATTTCAAATTTGGTTGCAAGTGCTCTAACTCTGTTATTACTGCTTCCTGAATTCAGGAGTTTCAATTTCCGCTTCGATTATGCTTTATGGAAAAAGATGATCGTTTATGCCTTGCCATTATTATTCACAGGATTGGCCGCCATCATGAATGAATTATTCGGTAGAGTTGCAATGAAATATATCTTACCGGAGGATATTGCTGAACAACAGATCGGGATCTATTCGGCAAGTTATAAGATCGCAATTTTAATGTCACTATTCATTCAGGCATTCAGGTATGCAGCCGAACCATTCTTTTTTGCCCAGGCCAAAGAGAAAGATGCAAAGAACAGCTATGCCCTGGTCATGAAATATTTTGTGATCACGATCTCATTGGTATTTCTTGGAATAATGATGTATTTGGATGTCATACTATTAATGTTAGGAGAAAACTTTAGAGAAGGTGCAGCAGTTATCCCATTTTTATTGATCGCTTATATCTGTCTTGGTATTTTCTATAATCTTTCGATCTGGTATAAACTTACCAATAAGACATTATACGGAGCAATTCTTGCTTTATGCGGAGCAGGAGTGACCATCATTTTCAATTTCTTATGGATCCCGAAATATGGTTATATGGGTTCAGCATACGCAACACTTTTATGTTATGGAAGTATGATGATCGCATCCTATCTGATCGGGCTGAAGCATTATAAAGTGAATTATGATCTGAAAAGGATCATCAGCTATATTGGTTTTTCCATTTTCCTTTATGTAGGAAGTACATTCCTGACTTTGGATAATCTTATCCTTAAACTCTTTATACATACGATCTTTGTGGCGGCATTTCTAAGTGTAGTTTATTTGATTGAACGCAGGAACTTTAAAGCTGAAATTAGCCGCTAAGCCCATATTTTTATCTATTTTAGCGAGATATTTTTAATCCTTTCCTAATGGGAAGGTTCATTTTATTTAATAATGCTTATGAAGGTTAAGATCGTTAGTCAGTCAAAACATGATTTACCAGCTTATGAAACCATTGCTTCTGCAGGAATGGACCTACGTGCAAATCTAGATGAGGAAATTATTATGAAACCTATGGATCGCGTATTGGTTCCAACGGGATTATTCATGGAACTTCCTGTGGGATACGAAGCTCAGGTAAGACCACGTAGCGGATTAGCGATCAAAAAAGGAATTGGGGTTTTAAATTCTCCGGGTACGATCGATGCCGATTATCGTGGTGAGATCAAAGTGATCCTTATCAATCTTTCAACTGAAGATTTTGTGATCCAGGATGGAGAGCGTGTTGCTCAAATGATCATTGCGAAGCATGAACAAGCTGAGTGGATCGAAGTGGAGGTTTTGGAAGAAACCGAAAGAGGTGCGGGAGGCTTCGGGCATACCGGAAGCAACTAATTGTTAAAAATTCCTAATTACAACAGATAGGCATAATAAATGCGTTGATCTACTAAATGAGACATCTATATAACATCCTTTTCGTATCAGTTTTTCTGATCTTTTTGGCATGCTCTCCAACAAAGGAAGCTGCAAAAAACTCGGTTAGCAATGTTCCAACCAAAGACAAAATGCGTAACAGCAGTCTTTTCATTGATGCTATCAAAGAAAAGAATCAGGGAAATTTTGAAAAAGCAATAAAACTATTTGAGGAAGCGATCCAATTAGATCCAAATGATGCAGCATCATTATATGAGCTTGCAGGATTGTATATGAATAACAATCGTAATGAGGAAGCAGAAAAATTGGCAATTAAAGCAGTTAATCTGAAACCTGAGAACGATTGGTATAAAGTCATGCTTTCAAATGCTTATAAATTGAATGCAAAGATCGCTGAAAGTAATGCCGTACTTGAAAAGCTTGTTGCCAAGAATCCAAATAATCTGGAATATATTCAGGAACTGATCTTTGGATATGTGATGGCTGAGGAATATGAGAAAACCATCCAGACCATCGAGCTGATCGAAAAGAAGACCGGACTTTCAGAGCAGATCGCAATGCAAAAACAACAACTTTATCTAAAACTGAATAAAGTTGATGAAGCGATCGGTGAAATCGAGAAATTAGTGAACCTCTATCCATACGAAACCAGATATTATGCAATTCTTGCTGAATTATGTTTAAATCATGATAAGGATGAGAAAGCATTAATGGCGTATCAAAAGATTGCCGAACTGGAACCGGATAATGCATACATTCATATTTCGCTTTTCGATTATTACAGAAAAAAGGATGATAGGAAGAAAGCAGTTGAAGAATTAAAACTTGGACTCATGAATAAAAATTTGGATGTTGAATCCAAGCTACAATTCATGATGTCTTTTTATGAGAACACTGAGTTTTATTCAACCTATAAGGACGAAACCAAAGAACTCCTTCAGATCATGATGGAAGTTCATCCTGAGCATTTGCAAACCAAAGCTATTTATGCTGATCTCATCATGCGTAATGAGCAACATGAAGAAGCTGCTGTTATTGTTGAAGAATTATTGAAAATGGACTCAAGTCAATATGCTTATTGGGAACTCAGTTTGATGATCGAATGGGCAAAAGAAGATTTCCAAACACTTATTACAAAAGCCAATATTGTTAGTGATCAATTTCCGATGCAGTTTATGCCGTATTATCTGATCGGTATTGCGGAATATCGCTTGGAGAATTATGAAGAATCCTTAACTGCATTAATTCGAGGACAAAAACTAGCAATTGGGAATACGAATATGCTTATCAATTTCTATTCTCAAATAGGTGAAACTCAACGTCAGCTTAATAATTTTCAGGAAGCTTATGATGCTTATGATAATGTGCTAAAGCTGGATGAGAGTAATTCTGTAGTCCTGAATAATTATGCATATTATTTATCGATCGATAATAAAGATTTGGATAAAGCTTTGGAAATGGCGAATAAAGCGGTTGAGTTGGATCCCTATAATGCATCAAATCTGGACACCAAAGCATGGGTGCTATTCAAGCAGGAAAAGTATGTTGAAGCAAAAGAATGGATTGAAAAAGCAATTAAACTCGATGAGTCTGATAATGCTGAACTATTGGAGCATTATGGAGACATACTCTATAAACTAAATGAGATCGATGAGGCGGTGAAAATGTGGGAACGTGCAAAAGCAACCGGTGAAGGATCAGATGAACTAGATGAAAAAATTAAAGCCAGAAAGATCAATGACTAATTTCAAATCATATACAAAATACCTATTCTTATTTCTTTGCATGATCGTGATCATCAGCTCGTGTAAAACCGTAAGAAGTATTTATAAGGCTCCACTTAAAGAACAAGGTGCATCTTATTTATTTGATGAACTAAAGAATAGTGAGTTGAAATATGATTATTTCAATGCGAAGTTTAATCTGAATTTTCAAAAGAATAAGAAAAAGACCTCTTTCAAAGGACAAGTTCGCATTCAGAAAGATAGTATGATCTGGGTATCTTTTTCTCCTTTATTGGGAATTGAAGTTGCACGACTTCTGATCACAAATGACTCTGTGAAGTTCATCAATAGAATGAATAAAACATATTTCCGTGGAGATTATCAATACCTAAATGAGTTCCTTGACACAAATCTTGATTTCGATATTTTGCAGGCTTTGATCATGGGAAATGATCTCAGACATTATGAAAATGGAAAGTTCAGAGCATCCATAGATAAACACGAATATAAGTTATCGACAGCTGCCAGACATAAGCTTAAAAAATTTGTGAGATCACAGGAATCTGCTCCGAAAGTTTATATCCAGAATATTTGGTTGGACCCGGAAAACTTCAAGATCTCACAGGTAACATTGAAGGAGATCAAAAAAGAGCACAAAAAGCTGCAGGCTAATTATGAGGAATTTTTGGAGATCAGTGAACAATTATTCCCTAAAAATGTGTATTTTGATGTGCAGGCTGAAAGCCGTATTAAAGTAAAAGTCGGATATTCGAAAATAGATGTTAATAAAGCATTGAATTTCCCTTTCAGAGTACCTAAAAAGTATAAATCGGTAGTCAGCCTGAATTAATTCAGAAAATCCCTTAGATGAAGCTTAAATCACTTCAGAGACAATTTTTATCAGTATGTGCTGTTCTGGCCATTCTTTTAGTTTCAAATTCTGCATTTGGACAAAGTAAGCGTACACGACTCGAGAATGAGATCAAGACGATCGAAGCTGAGATCAAATACACCAATGAATTATTGAATTCAACACGCCAGAATCGACAAAATACGCTAGCTGAACTTCAGATCCTAAACTCAAAGATCCAGAAACGTGAACGCTTGATCAATACGATCAAAAGAGAGATTGATGGTTTAACTTCCGAGATCGGAGAAAATGAAGCTGAGATCACTAAGCTTGAAAAAGAACTGGAAGTCTTAAAAGAGGAATACGCAAACCTGATCTATTATGCCTACAAGAATAAAGATGGAGCCGATCGCCTCATGTTTATTTTTTCTGCCAATGATTTCAATCAAGCATTCCAGCGAATGAAATATCTTCAGTATTATACATCCTACAGAAAAAACCAGGGTATACTTATCGAAAGAGTTCAAGATACCATTCAACAAAAAAATGACCAGCTGAATAAAGACAAAGATTCAAAGGAAACATATTTAGTTGCACAGAATCGAGAGGTGAATGCATTAAATCAGGAGAAAAGAGGAAAAGACCAAACTGTTTCTCAACTCCAAAAACGCGAACGCAATTTAAGATCTACCATTCGCAAAAAAGAGCGTGAAGCAAATCAATTGAATAAGCAGATCAAAGATATTATTGAAGCCGAAATCAAAGCTGCAGCAGAGGCGGCTGCCAAAGCCAAAACTACTGATACGAACAGACCTACAAAAACAGCAGCTAGTGTTATTGCACTTACGCCTGAAGAACGACAATTGTCTTCACGATTCTACAATAATAAAGGAAAATTACCATGGCCGTCCATGAGAGGAATTATTTCAAGTACATTTGGTGAACACCCACATCCGGTACTTAAAAAAGTGAGAATCAAAAATAATGGGATCGACATTCTCACAAATCGCGGTGAAAAAGCCAGATCTGTTTTCAAAGGGAAAGTCATCAGTGTAAGAACCATTACGAATACCAATAAAGCAGTCATTATCCGTCATGGCGATTACTTCACCGTTTATTCGAATTTGAGTCAGGTCTACGTGAACACAGGAGATGAAGTTGAAACCAAACAGGACCTGGGAGTTGTTTATACAGATCGAAACAGTGCTAAAACGGAACTTCACTTCGAGATCTGGAAAGGAAAGACCTTACTGAATCCTGCCAGTTGGATCGCTAAAGGACAATAAGATTGGACGATACTGAATTTGACGATATTAGATTTGGTGATTTATCAGATCTTTCCAACCTATGATTTTAATTCCCTACGCAATACAAATTTTTGTTCATTTGCACTTCAATTCTCAATTTAACCTAAATGAAAAAAGTCGGAATTATTCGTTGTCAGCAAACAGAGGATCTGTGTGGCGGAACAACATGTTTTAAAGTTGCAGAAACTGGTAAAATTGCTTTTCAGGAAACTGGTCCGGTTGAAGTAATCGGATTTGTGAGCTGTGGTGGTTGTCCTGGTAAAAAAGCTGTGCCAAGAGCTAAAATGATGATGGATAGAGGTGCTGAAGTAATCGCTTTTGCCTCTTGTATTAAAAATGGAAACCCAATCGGATTCCCTTGCCCTCACGCAGATACAATGATAGATGTAGTAAAGATAAGATTCGGAAAAGATATCCAAGTACTAAACCATACGCACTAATAATCTACCGTCCAATCTAGTTTCACAAATCTAAAATCTTCAAATAAAAAAAGGCTTGCTAATTTTTGCAAGCCTTTTTTACTTTCGTTATTTTTTCTTTGGCAATAATTGTTTTGCCATGGCTGCTCCGAGCAGACTTTCGATTGGAGTTCCGCCTTTGGAATCTCCACCGATGATCATGGTTTGTGGGAATTTGATCTTGGCGATCTCAGCCGCAACCTTCACATCTCTGTCGAGCTCCATTTGAAGTTTAACTTCAGGAGTGATACCGGCACTAACCTTTCTCATAATTTCATAAGCTTCAGCATCTGCTGTTACTTTCTTTTTTTGAGCATTCAGGCGTTCGGTTTCAAGAGCGATCGCAGCAAGTTTCTTATTGGTTTCTTCCTGCTTTAATTTTGTTTCAATAGCAATAAGTGCTTTTACCTGCTCTTTTTCTTGAGCAACACGTTCGGCAGCTTTATCACGTTCACCTTCTGCAATAATACGCTGTTGAGCATCTTTTGCAGTTTCAACTTTTTGTTGCTCCAGCTGTCGTTTAGCAGACTCATCACGTTGAGCTTCCAAACGCTGTTTGAAAGTTGCTTCAAGCTCGATATTGTCGACAATAACCTGAGAAACGATGATATTGTTCTCACTTAATTCGTGCTTGATACGTTTCGGAATTCCATTCTCATAAACTTTGCGTACTTCATAAGATGTTTGGATCTCTTTGATCGTACGATCCTGCTTTTGAATTCCGGCATAAACCGTATCACGTGTTTCAATTTTTTCTACTGCATAGGCACCCGATTTTAATTGTTCTTCAAATGCCTGACGGAAGCTTTGAGCTTCCCCCGAAATATAATCCTGAGCAGCGAACATATATGCAGTATTCACTAATTGCTCTTTAACAGTTGGAACAATGGTATTATTCACAAGATTACTCATCGTCCTAAATTTCACTGCCAAGTTGATGAAACTATCGGCATCGCGTGGCAACTCGAATCGTGTTGAAACATATCCATGAGATGTCACCTGATCGATAAAACGAAGTGGAATTGGCTTCATGATACCTTCAACTTCATCACGATCAACTTCGATATCTCTACCAACAACTTTAACATCAATGAATTTTTGCCATTTATCGATCTTGGCGAATCCACGCCATTTGATCCCTTGCTCCATTACGGCTGTCATCTTACCCGTTGGAGAAACTAAAAGATAGTTGAATCCTCGATCAGCAAAAAAGAATAATGATTTTATAAGCATTAAAAAGATTCCAACTGATAAAAGTATATAAGCATGTGTAGGTTTCAGGAATTTCATCCACTCCTTCACAGTCTGAACTTTCGACAGATGGGAAATCACTAGTGCTCCGATACCCGCCAGAACGACTAGAAATCCAAGAAAAGTAAGCATAATAATTTGGTTTATTAATTAGATAAATTGATTTATTTCACACAGGAATCAATGTAAAACCATTCATCCTAAAGGGGGAGATTAAGTGATGAATAAGCTGAGTTCAATTTACAAAAAACTTAGAATCATCCAATCTAAAATCTGCAAATCTTAATTCATTAAATCGCGTGGTATCTTCTCCAAAATTTATAGGATGTAAGTGAGCTTAGGGTAAAAGTTCCTGAATCCACCTATCTGGATAACAAAAGAAAAGTAGTATTGTAGCTTACGACATTAGATATTCAAGATTCACTGTTCAATATTTTTATTCTTCAGCGTATTTATAGCTTAATTCCTTCATGGACTTATCCAAGGTGATCCTTACTCGTATAGGTGTCATCCCTTCCATTCTGAATATTTGAGAATTTTGTTCATAAATGATACTATCATGAACACTGAATTCTTTTAGGATCTTTTGATCACCTTTATGAGTTTCGATGATCCCTTTATCAGCGTTTTTTGAAATATGTTCGCTTATTCGCTGAGCATCCTTATCTGAGATCTTTAAAGTGAAGTAATGATAATAATCCCCAATTGCGAAAGAGGAGTTGTTCTCCAGGATCTCAAAATCATCGGAAACAAGGATTCCTTGCTCGGAGAGATATTCAGCAGCATTGCTTTTTGTAAAGAAATGATCCTGAAAAACTAGATAAACGCAAAAAACTATGGATGCTATGACAACAAAGACTGCGGCTATCTGTCCTGCTTTGGGAAACCCAATTTGAGCAATGATATAATTCACAAAATTTGCGACCCAGTAAATCACAAAAACTGCAATTATGAATACGATAATGTAAAAACCCATATTGAAAGATAAGAAATATTTAGTGATATTTCTGTTTAGCTTAGGCGAACTTTTTTGTCACCTTTCCTGCTGATCTCAGCTTTGAAACCCATAATATGACTCTCAATTGAAGCATCAATTGTTGAGGTAAGTAATGATGCATCCTGTGCTTTGATAGCATCAACCCAATCGGAAACCAATGCCCAGTCGCCACCACCATGGCCGCTGTTTTTATGTTCGGCCTCATAATCATCCATGCTCCACTTTTCAACTTTTCCTGTCAGAAAATCAGTATGTGTGAACTCATGCATATCTCCAACAATATCACCATGTGAGCCCATGATACGGGTTCTTCTTCCATGATAAGAGGTAAATGCTTCCATTGAGAAATTAGCTGTAATTCCACCTTCAAACTCCATAGATGTTACATAGTGATCCGGCTGGTCATTATCCATGCGGTACACACATCTACCATAATTCGTGGTTTTAAGTTTACTCAACACATATTCCTGATGTTTACTTTTATCATCCGGAAGATCCAGAACATAGGTCCAATGTCCTTTTCGATAATAGATGTTCAATGCTGAATATGGACAATCTTTTTCAACAGCACAACCATCGGTACAACGTGCTGTACTTCCTTCCGGAGCATTTCCTTTATGGAACCATTTCAGATCTCCGTAAGCAGCTATGCTTTTGCATGGCTTATCAATGATCCAACGTAAAATGTCCAGATCGTGACATGATTTACCCAGAATAATTGGTGTAGTTTCTTTTGAATTATGCCAATTCCCTCGAACATAGGAGTGTGCCATATGTTCAAATTGGATCGGCTCTAAATGCTGAACGCTCATTAGCTCACCAAGAACTCCTGAATCCACAACCTTTTTCAGTTGAATGAAGTAAGGAGCATATCGAAGCACATGACAAACGGCAACTATTCTTCCTGTTTTCTTTGCCAAATTTAGTATGTCCTGGCACTCTTCCTCTGACGGAGAGATCGGTTTTTCCAATAAAACATCATAACCCATTTCGAGAGCCTTCATGCACGGACCATAATGCAGATCATCCGGAGTAGTGATGATCACAGCATCTGCGAATTTTGGCTTCTCAAAAACATGCTCCCATGTCACAAAGAGGTTTTCATCTTTGATGTTATGCTTTTTTGCATATCGTTCTTTACGGATCGGGATTGGTTCTGCAGTTCCAACTATATTGAGTTCATTTGGATATTTTGCCGCATAATTTCCATAAACATTACCTCGCGCTCCGGCACCAAGTGTAATTGCAGTAATAGGTTTATCAAAATCCTTATTTCCCATTGATTTAAATGGGATAGATTTTGTTGGTTCTTTAGCCATGCTTGAAATGGCACTTCCTGCAAGGGTAACGCCACCTAATCCGATAGCAAGATTCTTCAATGCCGAACGGCGACTGATGTTTTTTTTCATAGAGGTTTTTGGTTTGGAAGGGAAAGGTAGGAAATATATAAAGATGATAGTAATTAGATAATAGATTAGAGATAAAAAAAGCATGTTAAGAAAACTCCTAACATGCTTTAATCGTTTCAAAAACAATGGTTAATTCTTGCATCCATTTTTATCACAATTTACTTTGTCATTAGTGTGAACCCAATGATCTGCATGAACATTAGTGTTTGTTCCGCACCCAGTCGTACCACCTTTGGTACCGCTGTGTACAATTTGTGTTGGTGTGTGTTTTACTGGCATGTTTTACTGGTTTAAATAGGTTGTATTTAATACCATTTATATCAAAATGTCACTCTTTATTCAGACTCAACCAACTTGAAAACCTCTCTGTTTATTCCTATAAAAATCTTTTCTTCAATTATTTTTTTTTCATCTTCTGAAATATCTGCTTTATCGAGGAAATCATTTCTAATATTTCTCTCTAATTCTCCAATCCGATATTCTCTATTGGGTGGTATATCTTTTTCTTTTTTAAAAATCACCAACCTGCAATCATTCCTCAACTGTTTTCCTATTTTCTGCCACCAGAATGAATCTGTTAAACCCAGTGAAGAACCAAAGATGCAAATTACATTTGCCTGGCTTATTTTTTGACCACACCAATCATCAATCATGTGTTTCTGAACTTGGTTGCATATTGTTTTAACAAATGCATCAATTAAAGATTGATCTGTCCTAAACTTTTCATTCAATATCTGAGATATATCATTAACTCCCATAACCATTCTTCGTTTTGAATATCCGTGAACATGTTCTATTCTTTGCAGCATTACTAAATTGTTTCCATGAGACCCAAGCTTAATTTGTGAGTGGTCATACTCAAGGATTTTTTCTAGAATATTTGTATAGTTAAATGTGATGATATTGGTTTGATGCTGTGTTCGACCAAATTTGTTAATAAAGCTTAATAACCGTTCTTTATCACGTTCGAGCAAATAGTCTTCTGGGTTAATTAGATCATTTTCAAGAGCTCCATCGTTAATTTTTGTATAATCAAAATTGAATTCTTGCTCTATCAAATATTCTGATAATTTATCCCCAATGTCTTCGAAAATTTCAAGAAAAATCGATGGAGATTCTACTTTCTTTGAATATTTCCCTAATGCTAGTTCTAGATCAGACCAATTTTCTATGTCCTTTGAAATTTCATTCTTTAAAGATTCTATAGCCTTTGTTGGCGATTCTTGTTTTTGATAAAACTTGCAGAAATCTAAGTAACTAGTTTTTAAATTGAGATTTAAATCGAACCCATTCCCAATAATAAAAAGGATGTTCATATTGATTGTTTAAGTGTTTTTTTAAAAGCCTCCTACTTCATGGGGAGTCAACTTCAGGGAGGAAATAAACCGAAAGTTACTAAGAAATTAGAACTTATGAAATTTTATAATATCTATTTAACCTATATAGCAATTTGTACCTATTGAGAAAAAGGAAGTGTTGTTATTAATTTGAAGTGTGCGTTGGCCCGACAAAACGGCGGGGATGGCGTTGGGGTGAATTGCTTTTCAAGGGCTTTGATGCCCGCATGAAAAGCAAGAGCGGGGAGAAGCTTCGTTTTGTCTTGATCTTTTGGTTCCCCCGAAGCATCGGGGTTGCATCAAGGCAAAATGAACGTATTTCATTTTGAGTTTTGGAACGCTTTTACTTTTGTATTAAAAAGAAGCAAATAAGTAATAATAATTAAAACTATCAGAAGGGCGATTAGCTGCAGGAAGTGTTGAGTGTTAGCAAAGAAAAAACTGATGAAAATAAATGTACATGCGAGAAAAGTAATTCCTCCAGTAACCTCTGGAATATATTTCCACTTTAGGATCAATCCAATTGCGATGATGATCCCTAAATTTCCATAGATTTTTATGTTAACATACTCAGTTGATAATGAATTCTTAAAATAAGAGGTTGTTAATGAAACTGCAATGATTAGAACAGCAGCAGCTAATGTGTGAAAGAATCCCTCTTGACGATGAATAGGTGTAGACATATGAATGTTGAAATTGAACTATAAGTTAATACTAAATTGTCCCGTCCTGAAATAATTCTACACAATATTTAGAATTATGGAAAAAACAATCAGACGTTACAGTGAGAATTTTAA
>MDTD01145395.1_pt1 | contig 14188 bp, 4 predicted proteins | sample 811221 | NCBI WGS metagenome assembly MDTD01 (sample SAMN05326646, study PRJNA326480) | marine metagenome | isolation source: seawater | place: Pacific Ocean: South West | collected 2011
TCAAATTTATAAAGATTGTTAGACAAACTAAAGTTAAGAGTCAAGATCATCTAAATAAAGAATTAGATAAAGTGTTGGATAAGGGTGGTGAGGGATTAATGTTACGACAACCTGAATCAATGTATGAAAGAAAACGATCTAAGAGTTTGTTGAAAGTTAAAAAGTTTCATGATATGGAAGTAAGAATTGTAGGATATAGAGAGGGAACAGGGAAATATAAAGGAATGTTAGGATCTTATGAATGTGAGACGAAAGGAGGTATTAAGTTTAATTGTGGAAGTGGATTAAATGATGATGATCGAGTAAATAGATTGGATGTGGGGGTGTTTATAACGGTGAAGTATTTTGAGTTGAGTAAGGAGGGGGTTCCTAGGTTTCCTATATATATGAGGGTAGCAGAAAGGCAAGAATTTTAATTTAATAACGTAGATATAATTATTAAATGATAAATGTTATACGCGATTTTTTTAATTATGTGTTATCTCCATTATTTCTAATGACTGTAACACCAGTGTTTGTATTAAGTATGTGGGATGTTAATAATATGTTAGGTTATATGCCAGGAAATGAATATAGTTGGAATGTAACTTTTACATTTATAATATTTCAATATATTATGTTGATAATGTCTGATGTTGAAATAAAAGGACCAATTACAACTAAAAATGATATGGGAATATATAAAGGTAATGGATTGGCTGTATATTTGTTTACAATGTTTATATATGTATATCTAACAATCTTAAATATGATTGATCCTATAAAAATATTTGATAATCTAGGTTATTTCTTTTCGACATTTATAATATTAGGTTATATAGTTAGTACTTGTTTGTATATTAAAGGTTGGGTATTTCCTAATTCGGTTGATTGTCAAAGATCAGGATTTTTATTGTTTGATTACTATTGGGGAATTGAATTACATCCTAGAATATTCGGAATTGATATTAAACAATTGACTAATTGTAGATTCGGTATGATGTTATGGCCTCTTTTGCTTCTAACATATATGTACAAGCAATATTTTATGTTAGGTTATGTATCCAATAGTTTATTGTGTAGTTGTGCTTTACAATTGGTATATATTACTAAGTTTTTCTATTGGGAGGATGGGTATTTTAAAACTATTGATATTATGGTAGATAAGGCTGGGTTTTATATTTGTTGGGGATGTATTTCATTTCTACCATTATTCTATACAAGTCATTCATTATATTTGGTATATCATCCTGTAGATCTAGATATGTATTCATTGTTAAGTATCTATATTATTGGATTAAGTTCTATTTTTCTCAATTATTATGTCGATTACGAAAGGATGATATTTAGGGAAAGTGAAGGTAGAATAAAGACTTTTGGAAGTGATGCAACATATATAAAGGCTAAATATTTGGATAATTATAAATTAGAGAAGACTAGTTTATTATTAACGTCTGGATTTTGGGGAATGTCAAGACATATAAATTATTTTTTTGAAATATTATCAGCTTTTATGTGGTCAGTTCCAGCTCAATTTGAAAGTGTGTATCCTTATTATTATGTTATATTTTTAACTATACTTTTGGTTCATAGGGAAAGAAGGGATGATGATAGATGTTCGGAGAAATATGGAAAATATTGGGAAATTTATAAAAAAAGTGTTCCATATAGAATTATAAAATATATTTATTAAATTCTTTTTATAATAAATGTATAATTATAAAAAGAATCAAGTTATACTGGATATGTTATTAATAGTAATAGGTTGTAGTTTAGGTTCATTATTAAGTATTGTAACAAGAAATTATAAGAATAGCAAAGATCGTTTACGATGGCCTAAATATGTTGAATTGATAGATTCTTTAATTGGAATGATACTATTAATACTATTAATATTTCATGTACAGTTTTATAGAGAAATGTTAACATTCTTTTTATCTGCTAATATTGGATTTCATTTTACAAATGTTTTTTAATATTTTTTCTGAATTATTATAAATGAATTATAATAATCTAATAATAACTATTATTTTCGTTATTGTCTTTACATGTATTTTAAAATTGTTTGAAAATAAATCAGGTGTTGCTACTTACTTTATTCTTCCAAGCGCTATAGCAGGTATATCCATATATCTAATCGGTGGATGTGACCTTCAACGTCCCGATTGGTGCTCCATAGACATTCTAACATGGATATTCGTATTCATACTTACCTTTATCATTTGTATTGCCCCATTTCCGAAACCTCCCCCTCAACCTCTTCTTGGGTAATAGTTACCTCATCCCCCTCATCCCCCTCACCCCCCTCAACAACCTCCTCTTGTGTAATAGTTTCATCACTTCTATCACTCTCAATCTTATCAACTATTTCATTTAAATATCCTTCAACACCCCTTACATCACTACCTTTAATAATTTTAACTACATTTGATTCTTCTAGAAAAAGAAAGGTTGGGACAACTTTGATATATTCTTGAAGTGGACAATCATCTACGTTGTCAATGTCATATTCATAAAAGTTTATATTATTATATTTTTGATTTTCTGCTAATTGTACAATTTGTGGATGAATTTTTTGACAAGGGCTACACCAACTGGCAGTTGCTTTAATCATCGTATAAGGGTGAGTTAGGGATTGTTCATATTTTTCATAAGTGTTAATAGATTCCATTTATTACTATTATATTATATTTAAATAATATAATAAATTTTAAATTACTGACCACTAGAATCCCGGAAATTTGGTATTAGAAAATGCTGCTTTCATTGCAGAGTTCATACCTGGTGTAAGAAAGGATTTACCTGTATCTATTTTTGGATTATAACGAACATATACGTTAATTCCTCCATTTTGAGAAATGTTATTATAATAATTTATTTTATGATGAGAACTGAAATCATAACGTCTATTGTAATCATAGTGATATTTCCATTCGTGGAGTTTATCACCAAACAAATCAAAGAATGTATGTCTTTCACGTCCTTTATATCTGTTGTATATAAAATCTAGTTTTTCATCTGTAAGGTTTTCTTCAGCGTATAAAACATCGTTATCATTATTATTAAGTGCTGTCTGATTAGGACCTCGTCCATGAAACGTCAAGTTGTGATCTTTATTGAAAATAATTGGACCTGTGAATTTATTAGTATTTCTTGTATTAAAGTCTTGATAACTGTATACATAATTATTTCCATATTCTGGTGCTCCTTTTGGTTCTCCACCAGATGATGTTTTTGTTGGTTTAAAATATCCTCCATAATTTGAGTTTCCATTAAAAATTCTTATATCTTCTGGATTAAACTTATTATTGTTATTAGCGATAACATTTATTTTTTCACTATGTTTAACGGTTGGTTTATTATTTTCAAATATTTCTTCTTTATTAAAGACCATCCATTTATTAGGGAGTCTATCACCACTGGCAGTTATGAAATCGTCTGCGGTTGCTATTAGATATTGATTAAAGTTTTCCAAGTTGGCATCTACAGTAGTTCTTGAAAATGTAAATTGAGAATTTTTATTATTATATATATTATGTTCTTCAACAATATCCTTTGCGTTATATTCATTTCCATCATTGTCATACATATACTCTGATGTTAGAGCTAAATTATCATTAGTAGGATTCCATACTTTTCCTTTTTTATATCTAGGAGATAATCTTCTAATCAAAACCCAACCAGTTCCTACATAATAATTTCCATCCCTTGGATCTATACCCTCGTCATTATAATTATGAGCAATAAGTTTTGAAATATTTGAATAGAATTCTGTATTAACTAAAGTTGCATGTATAGTTATGTGAGCATCAATTCTAAAAACTCTATTGTTATATTGATCTTTATTATCAATTATGAATTTTTCATGCTTAGATATTTTGTCTTGTTCTTGTTCTTTCAAATTTAATGTATCATTATTAAAATCATAAAAATCAAGATTATCAAAAACCTTTAATTCATCTTTACTTATTGATTTAAATGAGGATACAATAGATTTAGAGTTTTTTGGGATATCAACAACTCTTGTTGTATCAGCTGGAATTTTAAGATGTTTTAGTTTATATATATCATTCATACTAATTGTTATTAATTTGTTGGATGGAATCTGATATAATTCTTCAGTTTCTCCATACTGATTAGTACTTTCTACTTTATTCCAGGAAACAGGTCTCCATTTAACTTTTTGGAAATGATCTGGTAAATTCATCCAATGTTTAGGATAATAATAGTATCTTGGATCTTTTCCGAAAAATATACTATGATGTGAGTTAATTAAACAAATATCATGAACAAATTCTTTTTGACAATCATCACCACCTTCGATTGCTTCATACTCATTATAGTAGATATTTGTATTTTCTGGTGGTTCTTCATTGTCAAATAATTCGGATACTAAATAAGGGTCTTTAAAGATGAATTTGTTAATGACGCTTTTTGAGACTATCATATCGCTTTGGTAGTTATCGGTTAGATTATATTCGAATATTTTTCTTTGTACGAAATAGTATAATATTTTTTTCATTTCTGATTTGTGAAAGTAAATTAGTTTATTTTGGTTATCGTGTCTGAGGTGATTAACTTTATACTTATAATAGTTTTCTTGTAGATTATTGAAAGCATCTAGATATATATTTGGTTTGACTACATTAAGATTAAAATATTGTTTTAGATTTTCAAACTGAATAACAACGTAATCATTATTGAAGTATACGAGAGAGTTATTTAATTGGATATTTTCGAACATTTCTGCTGGACATACGCAAACACCTTCACCATCTGCGTATATGGAATGAGCTGGACTACCATAGTATGAATTTTTAGTGTATAATCGATCTGTACTGGTGTAATATTTTTTATCATAACCAAGTGGGCACATATCTTGGGGAATCAATTCGTTTGCGTCAACTATTTCTTTTATGTTACGTTGTTTTTCCATCTCCATATCAAGACTTCGGTGAGCTTGAATCATTGATTGTGTAACCATTGTACGTGCGTCTTGTAGGAAGAATGCTTCCATAATAGCATACATAGCAACCATCATGATGGCGGTTATGACTATTTGGACTAATAAAAATTGAGCTAATCCGGCTCTAGCTGCCATCCCGGCTTGAGCGGCCCTAGATGCACCAGCTGAACCACCAGATGTAGGTGTAAAACCTAGAAATGCTTTTATAAATGTCATTGTATGTTGTATATTCGCTAATGCTACTAATAAAGTTTTAATCGGAGCAAATACTAAATTCTTTACTATAGCATATGGTGCTCGTGCTGTTTTAGCGGCAATTCTTGTTGAGGTTTGTCCATGTTTAGAATACCATTTTAGATTAGAACCCATTTTGCCTGCATTTCTTATTCCAGTTTTTATATTAAATCTTGAATATTTACCAGATTTAACAGCTGTAGAAGATTTTGATGTTTGCTGTTTCATTTCAGATCTAGATTGTAATTGCTGATTACTATTTTTATGACTAGCTTCTTTACTTTCGATATGTGCTTCCTTTGATTTTAAATATTCTTTCGCTTTTGTTTTTTGAGGTTCATTATCTGGGGTTTGATTTATAGCATCGTCTAACTGTTGTAACGATTCATTCATACTTTTACGTGCACTTTCAGTCTTGGCTTCTTGTGTTTTATAGTTAGCATCAAAATTCCTTTTCTTACTCTCATAGCTTTTTAAATCTGCTTGATATCTAGCGTCTGCACGCGCTCTTTGATTAGAATTTGGTCCTCCATACTTATTATTCTCATTTTTACCAATATCCGTTCGTCTAGCGTCTAATTGTGCTTTTTCAATCCTTAATTGTTCTTTACCTAGTTTCGATTTCTGTTCCTTTCTTAACTGGTCAAAATAATTATTTGTTGACTTTTCCACAGCTTGTGCTTTTGTAGCTAGGTTTTTTTCTACTTGAGTGGCAGCTGAATTTGTAGCTAAATTATTAGTATAATTACCTTGAGAGTTTTGGGATGTTACTATTTTATAGTTTTTTTCCGCATTTACTCTGTTAGAATACTCTGTTTGTCTAAACTCTAAACCGTTTAATCTTTGTATTTGATAATTAACCTTTGGATTTGTACCTAATTTAGCTCTATTTGTCTTATTCTGTGCTTGTGCTGCTTTTAATTGTACTTCTCTTGTTGCTTGATTTTTTTTTGCTTTGTCTAAATTCTGTTGTGCTGTGTCTAAATTCTTTCGTGCTTTTTCTAAATTCTGTTGTGCTTTAATTTTTTCATCAGGTGTTGCGTTTTTTAATTGTTTTTGTGCTGTATTCAGTTGTGTTTGTGCTGTATTCAGTTGTGTTTGTGCTCTTGCGACAGCAGTTTTTGATGTATTCAGTTGTGCTTCTCTTCTAACTACGGCTTTATCAGATTGTAGTGCTTTGTCTCTGGCGGCTTCAGTTTTAATAATTGAATAATGTTGTAATATATTTTTTTGATTAGTGATCCAATTTTTTCTAAAATTTGATTGATAACGATTAGCATGACCTGTAGTTTGTTTAAAATTTTTATCATATATGCCAACATATCTTCTACCATCCGCTTTTGCAGCAGTTTTTGCTTGTAATTGTCTTTGTTTAATTTTTTGTCTAACTTCAGTTTTTGCCATTCTTCCTTCGGTTTTAACAGAGGCGAATAAACTAGAGTTAAATGATGCTGCTAATGGATTTTTACCTCTCATATATGTTGAGACGCGGATATATACAATAATAGCGATACCAATATCTATTGACATATCCCAATTACCGGCCATTGCGAATTTATCTTCTGGATTTTTTCTACCGGTGAACCACTCATCAGCAGTTCTATATCTAGATCCGTCTTCATGTCTAAATCTAGTACCAGGACCGTCGCCATGTGAAAATCCAGAACACATATCAGAGAAAAATGGAACAGAAGTACATAGTATATCAAGTGTTAACCATTTTGTCCCATAAGAATTTATTTCATTGTTTGTCATGCCTTGACCTTTCTTTTGTTCTAGTTTGTCTTTTCTACCAATTAATAATAAGTCTTGATTTTGTAGTAATTTTATTAGCTGGTTTTTGGTACTTTTCGGATTAAAGATTATTCCTCTTTTAGTACATGTTTTTTCTAATAATTCTATGGACCATTTTGAATAATCAACTTCAATAGCTTCTGTATCGGTTAATTCTAGTTGTGATTGATTGATATTATTAGTATTAGTATTATTAATATCTGCTTGTACTTTTAAAGATTTACCAATTGCTTCATAATTTTCTTTACTAGTTGATGAAATACTAATATAACGACAACTAACGGGTTTTTTAAGAGTATATTTTTCGCAATTAAAATTTCTGATTGTCTTTACATGTTTTTTATTGTCATCATATAGTTTAACTTCATACTTATTATTTGTATATAATTCTACTAATGAATCAATGTCTTCTATATCGTGATTATATTGTAAATCTAGTAATGGTGTATCATCTTTAAAGAAGTTGTTAATATCATGAGTTACTAGATGTTTTCCAATATCATCAAACATGTATGAATACTTTTCTTTTATATTTTCTGAAATTACATTTTTTATAATTTCTTTGTTTCTTATATTCTGATGTTCTATAAATTTTTCATGAGACGTATATTTACTACTAAATTTTTCAATAAAATTTTGTATAGGTGTTGGTTCGTAATATAAATTATTTGCTGAATATGTCTCCTTAATATCTTTAAGTTCATTATAATCTGTATATTTATATTTGAACTTGCTATCTTGAACTAAGATTTTGACTCTTAATCCAAAACTTATATTATCAGTTAACGATGACATATTTTCTATACTTATTTTTGAACAGTGGATAGGGTCATCAAACCATAATGTCTGTGAAATATCTTCAAATTTATTTATATTTAATCCAGTTTCATTATCGTAAGAAATATTACTATTAATATCTATACCTAATGGTTTGTATATTATACCCGTTTTATATCTAATTAAATTTACATAAGATTTATAATATACAAATTTATCATTTGCATCTAAACATTTTATATTCAAATTATATGGTAAAGTAGTCTCGTTCACATTTGCTCCACCTTGTAACACTAAACCATATACTTTATACTCTTTTTTCATATCAATCTCAAGTGATTTATTTATTTCACGAAAGTAATAACTTGAATTTATTAGTGGTGGCGTGATTAGTATCCTATCTACACTAAATTCAAATGAATTATTTATATAATTTGCAAAGTCAAAGTTAAAATAGTTTGGTTTTGATATATCTCTAAAAGTTGTCAAGCTACCATCTATCTCATCTCCTATGTACGTAAATTCATTAAACCAAGGTATCTTATTAAAAAACTTTTTATCATATAAACCTTGTTCAAGAGTAAAATATTTATCCTTTGAGTAGACTTCAACTTTGTATCCTTCTTCTATTTCTATCTCGATAATGTTTTTGATATATAGTTTTACAAATTTATCATCTTTGAATATAGATTTTGTTACTAATTTACCATTATTATCCATTACTTTATAATCTCCTCTTTTTATTATATCAATGAGAGTATTAAATTTAAACTCTCCGATAGGTAGATATATAGTATGAATTTGTGATCTAATATTTTCTCTAAAGTTTTTATTTGCTATAGTATACTTAGGAATTCTAAATTTGTCTATATCATATACTATGTTAAATTTTTTGTTATGATTAAATCTTTCAAATTTATAGTATTCATCTAATCTTATTTTAAAATCAGTTGAAGAAGCAGTAGCATATTCTGTTGGTTCATGATGCTCTTCTTTCCAATCAAATTTTGATGTACTAATACCTCTTCTTCTTAGATCATCAATTACACTTCTTTTTCTAGGCATCTTTCTCCAATCTTCTTCGAATCTGTCAGGAAACGCCCCTCCTGGAGGATTAAAATGATGTTTTATTTGATCATAATATAAACGTAAGTCATTTTGACTAGAATTAGTTTCATACTCAACTAATATATCAATAAGTTTATTATATGTACTTTCGATCATATATTCATTAGAACTTTTTATAAAATCAACCTTCTTTTCAGGTGTCAATTCTTGGCTATATATATCACTAACACTATTCTGTTCGTTTTCAATACTTGATCCATCTTCTGTAATAGTTGGATTATTATTGAAATTATTTCTATTAATAATAGTCTTTATATGTTCAATATTTAAATTATCTATATCATTAATAAAGGTACTCTGTGCCTTTACTTCATCTAAGTTATTCATGGACTTTGCCCTTTCAACTTCAAGTTGAAACTCTTCAACTTGTTTAGATACTCTCTCTAATAATTCATTCATTGGTAAACTACTATAATCTGTAACTTTCGGATTATATGTTCTATCATAATCTAATTCTAATGTAACCTTAATACTAGCATCCTTATAATTAATTCCCCATGGATATTCCTTTGATTTAGGTTTAAATTTGGGGATAGTTTGGTTAGAGCATCTGGTAATTTCTCTACAGCCTGAAGTTTTATATAAGAGTAAGGCATCGAGTAAGGGATCAATATTTTCTATTGTATCAACACGATTTGTTGTCTTAACACTTAACTCAATATTTCCTATATTTCCTATAGTTTTGTTAATAAATGTATTAATAGTATTAAGTTTATTACTTCTTTGTGTTTTTAATTCATCTATACGAGTAGGTATAAAAGAAGTAGAAGTTTGTCGCTCGTTGTTAATTTCGGATGTTAGTGATTTAACCTCTTCAATTAGTGCGTTAATTGATGTAAATTGTGCATCATTTAACTCAGTACAGTTATATTTATTAGCTTTACCGTAAGTGTGAGAAAATCTATCCACATATTGATACCAATTATCATCACCATCATAATCTATCATTACAATCCATTCTTTATTATCATACATGTATAGTATATATCTATAAGGCTTATCTTCTACTTTCGATATATATACATCTGAATCAATGAAATCTTTGATTGGAAGAGACGATATATCTACATCTGGATATTTATCACTATCACATTGTCTTTTTCCATCTGGTGTAACTATTCCTCCTAATTTACGGGAGGGTTCAGACACATTTAATGCTACAGCATTTTCTATTTCAGTCATGAGTTGGGGTGATATACTGTTATTTTGAAGATCAATAGTGGTTAATGTTCTGTTGCAGGAATTTATAATATGATCTAGAGTATAACCTCCTGTATCGGAAATTTCATTTTTTCTCAGATCGAGAGTTTTGAGGGTTGTATTGAATTTTAATGCTTGTGCGATATACATTGCTCCTTTATCTCCTATTTCATTACCATATAAGCTGAGTTGTGTGAGTGTGTTATTAAATTTTAATGCTTGTGCTATATACATTGCTCCAGTATCTTTTATTGGATTAGTTTCTGGATCAATTAGCCAGAGAAATATTCTTAAAGAAATTAATGAAGTTACAGTTGATTCAACTATGTTTTTCTCTTTTAACTCATCTAACTTTATATCCAGTCCATTTCTAACTGCGACAAATTCTTGTTCATTGTTTATTCTTCCTAAATAGTTAAATAATTTATCATATTTTTCACTTATTTCAGTACTTGATATTTTATATCTCCTATTTTTTTTTATAGATAATAGTGGTGTTATAATAGCTGTTGTTGACGACCGGTAACCAGATGTTACCGATAAGTTTTTTAATGTTTTATTATCTTTCAATAAAAATGCTAATGCACGAGCTCCGGTAACACCTATTCCGTCTTGTGATGATATTGATGATACTAAATCGTGTTTTATTTCGAGGTCTGTTAGAGTATCGTTTATTATTCCGTTTGTTTGTTGTGTAGTTAGACCATTTCTTATTAGAATATTATGAAGTGTAGGTATAAAGATATCACCTATTTTTGGTGATTCGCCTTCATTACCTTCCCAACCTAAAGATTCCCAATCAGTTATTTTTAAATCACCCAATTCTGTAATAATATATTTTTGTCCTATAAAAATATTTGATACTTTATTTATCTTTTTATCTTCAGTCGATATATATACATATTTATTAATATGAAGAGGATTATGTTCAAATAATATATCATCCTTTTCATTCGGAATATTTAATTTAATATGTGTTGGAAAATCAAATACACTATCACTAGACTTGTCATTCCAATACTGGTAAGCACAATTATCCATTACCACATCGTGATATTGACCTTTCAAATCCAATTTATGCTTTAATAACTTCAAATCTATAGGATTTCCATCCTTTGTTTTTATAGTTATTTTCATATTATTTTTAAGTGTAAAATGGGGTAAATAAATCGGAGACATGTTATTTTTTTCTATTCTCCATTTAGGGATTCTATCATCTTTATAAGTATATAATGTATCATTATCTACTACACCTTTAATTGTTATTTCACTAATTTTATCTAGAGTTTCTTTATCAAATGTGAAAGTGAAAGGACTCTCTTTAAAGTGTTGTTCAATTTCTAAAAATTTAATACTATTTCTTTGAGTGTCTGTGAAACCAGATATATCCGGAGCATCATTAGTATAAAACTTGTCTTTGTTTTTTGGCACATCTGATGATTCCCAACCTATGTTTTCGAAAGCTGTTTTAAAGTCAAATGTACTGTCATTACTAAAATCGTAAAAGATTTGATAGAATGTGTTTGGTTTAAGATTAAATAGACTAGTTTTATTGAGAAAACTATTATATAATTTTTTTAGATTATCTTTCGCTTTTTGTTCCGACTCATTAATTACCACCTTCTCATCTTCTGTTGGAGTAACTTTCTTTTTCTCATCTTCTGTTGGAATTTTACTCATCTTATTTAATTCATTTAATTCATTTAATTTATATCTTATATCAGGTCCTACTACATTTGACATTTCAGAATCTATTATAGTTTCCTCTTCAATTATTCCTGTAAAATTATAGAGTTTCACTCTATGTTTATGACTTTTAAACTCATTTTTATTATTATCAAAGGTATCTGTATTGTTGTTGTGGGATAAAAAGATGTGTCCAACTTGTGGCATACTGTCTATAGAATGTTTCCAGCCTATATTCTCCCATTTTTTTACATAACACGTAATACTTCCTTCCTCCTCCTGACAATCCATGTCTTCTTCGTCTTCGTCATCCTTCTCATCATCTTCATCTTTATATTCATCTTCTGTTAGAGTAACTTTATTTGATGGAACACTATCATCGTCTATATGAGTTATTATATAGAAACGATTTTTTGAAATGTCTGTTAGTTCATACTCATTATCAATATCTTCATATAGTATTGTTCCAGTTAAGTATTGTATAGATGTTTGTGAGAAATCATTATATATTAATATTTTATCCTCAACATTCCAGTATAGGTCATCCGCATCTCCAAAATTGTTATCTTCTTTCCCTATTTGCTGAACTGTAGGTTCTTTATTATTATACATTGTTAGACAAATTGAGAATTGTTGTTCTTCCTCACTTTTAAATTCTTTATTAAAATGTTCATATAGGAAATAATCTCCAGAGACGTATTTTTCATAGTCATCTATAATATCATCAAAATCTTTTTGATCAATTAGTGTATATGGTTGTTTAAATTGTAAATTATTATCTTCATAGAACATGTCATTAATAGATGTTTGTAGTGTATTTGGTATTATATTATCAGTATCAGTGGATATTGAATATTGTTCATTATATTTAAAGGCAGTGTTATTAGTACCACCTCCCATATCTGTTATCTTTTCTACTGGTATTGAAAAGACTAATGAACCTTCCATAGTTTTAATAAAACCTTGTTTATCATAAATATTTTCATCATAGATTACAAAATCAGATGTATAATCAAGAAATATTCTTGTATTTAATTTTGTACTATTATCACCGTGATATTGTATTCGTGTTTTACCTGTACTACTAGTACCCATAGACGAAGCATATACGGGGACTATAACTTCGCAATATTTGTTGTTTTGATATGTACAACCACTATATGCTTTTCTCATATCTCTTGAATTTAGTAGTATCCAAAAACTAGGGACTTTAATAGTTGGATTATTTTTATCTTTCGTTTCAAGTTTTTTACTTGTAATAAATATATAGTCTTCGTTATCATTAAAATTCAGATTTATACTAGTTTTATACCAATACGGAGTATTATCCAAATCAAATTTTACATATTCGAATAATTCAGGGGCTATATTTTGTATATCAACATATTTATTATTGTATCCAAAATTAGCAGACATATTTATTGATTTAGTTTCTTCTGTACAATTAACAGTTAAAGACTCTTCAGGTATTCCGAATTCATTGAACATATAAAATAATAGATTTGAATGTTCTAATTCGAATAATTTAGTATTGATTATTTTGTGTATGTAATTATCTTTAGTATTAATGGCATCTTTATCATTTATGTTAATAAATCCAGTAAGATCTCTACTTATTTCTTTTCCGTCTTCTTTTTTTATAGTTAATATTTGTTGTTTTTCTTGTGGATATTTTTGTTTATATTCGTAAGTATAAATTTTTAATAATATATCAAATATTTCAACTTGATTTGTTCCTTTGTTATCAAAACGTTCTGAAAATTTACGAGGAAAAAGGTCGTAGTCAATTGAACCGCTTGATCGCCTATTTGGTCCTCTCCCATCCCCACCCCCCATACGATCCCATACGTTTTGATATAATCTGTATTTATATGCATTATTGTATGTTAAGCATAATCCTGTACCTTCTCTTTGGGGGGGGGCGGGTCGTTCGGGAGTATACTTATACTTACTATCTTTACCATCTGAAACATTCCAAACATCTACTTTATGAATTATTGAATCTTTAGAATATTTAAGATAGTCTGAGCTACCATACTCGTATTCGAAGTGTATATAATGTGAATATAAGCAATTTTCATTCCCAGAAAATTTCCAATTATTTTCAGATTTTGTTACAAACGGTACGTAGATATTGTCAAATTTATTTTTTATTTCTTCGAATAATTCTACGTCCTTTATCTTCAATGTAAACGTATCAGATTTGTATTCGTGTTCATGATTAAAGAAACTATATCCTGCCCCCCCCCTTTTATGATTATTAGAACAATCTAACATGTAGTATGTATACATGCTATCTAACATTTTTAAGTCGAAATCGTTATACATAGTATTATTATCAATGTAAGCATAATATTCTATAAATGACTGTTTATATTTTTCGATTATCGGAAAACTGTTGTCTTTAACAACTTTCTCACAAAA
>MDTD01154148.1_pt1 | contig 14188 bp, 10 predicted proteins | sample 811221 | NCBI WGS metagenome assembly MDTD01 (sample SAMN05326646, study PRJNA326480) | marine metagenome | isolation source: seawater | place: Pacific Ocean: South West | collected 2011
AGAGCATGCATTCTTTATTTTTTGAAGTAATCCTTGCTCCATCATACTCAAAGAAAGCATTAGAAATTCTAAAGCAGAAAAAAAACAGAATAATTTTAATTCAAAAACCTTTTTCTCCTTCCAAACAAATTATAAGAACCGCTTTTAATGGTTTATTAATACAAAATCGAGATTTATTAACAGAGACAGATAAAGAGTTGAAGGCTGTTACTAAAAACACGCCTAACTCTCAAGAAATTGAAGATTTGATTTTTGCAAATAAAATTGCAAAACACACCAAGTCAAATACAATTGTTTTAGCAAAAAACCAACAATTATTAGCCAGTGGTACTGGCCAAACATCAAGAGTTGACGCCTTAAACCAGGCCGTTCAAAAAGCAAAGACATTTAAGTTTGACTTAAATAATAGTGTGATGGCATCTGACGCTTTTTTCCCGTTTCCTGATTGCGTTGAAATTGCACATGAAGCAGGTATTAAATCAGTCATTCATCCTGGTGGATCAATTAAAGATCAGCTATCAATAGATTATTGTGATTCTGTTGATATGAAAATGGTAATTACAGGAACAAGGCATTTTAAACACTAAATTTTTTATATAGAATAAATAAAATTCTATGATTGTAATTTTATAAGTGTATTTTTATATATTATTTAAAAAATCTCGTTTAATTAATATATATGGGTTTATTTAGTTTTTTTACACAAGAAATCGCTATAGATTTAGGTACCGCCAACACGCTTATTATATGGAATGATAAAGTTGTTGTTGATGAACCTTCTATTGTTGCTAAAGATATTCAATCTGGTAAAATCGTTGCCATAGGAAAAAAGGCGCAACAAATGCATGGGAAGACCCATAAACGAATAGAAACTGTTCGACCCTTAAAAGATGGGGTAATTGCTGATTTTCAAAGTGCCGAGCAAATGATCAGAAGAATGATCAAAATGATCAATCCAGGTCGTACATTGTTTAATCCTGCACTAAGGATGGTTATTTGTATTCCTTCAGGTATTACTGAAGTTGAAAAAAGAGCTGTTCGTGACTCTGCTGAACATGCCGGAGCAAAGGAAGTATATTTAATTCATGAACCAATGGCAGCGGCTATCGGTATCGGCATTGACGTTGAGGAACCAATGGGGAATATGATTATTGACATTGGGGGGGGGACATCTGAAATTGCGGTTATCGCTCTTGGAGGAATTGTTTGTGATAAATCTATTCGTGTTGCCGGAGATGATTTTACTTCTGATATCGAAGAATATATGAGGCGACAACACAATATGCTTGTGGGTGAAAGAACAGCTGAACAAATAAAAATTGAAGCTGGTGCTGCAATTCCAGAACTAGAAGATCCTCCAGAAGATTTTGCTGTTAGAGGAAGAGACCTTGTTACTGGTATTCCAAAAGAAATTATTGTTTCATATACCGAAATAGCATACGCCCTAGATAAAACCATTACCAAAATTGAAGAGGCTATTTTGAGTGCTCTTGAGATGACTCCACCAGAATTGTCTGCTGATATATATAAAACTGGTATTTATTTAGCTGGAGGGGGATCTATGTTGAGAGGGTTAGATAAACGTATTTCTGGAAAAACAAAACTCCCTGTTTGGATTGCTGAAGATCCACTAAGAGCTGTAGCGAGAGGAACAAGTATTGCCCTTAAAAACATCAATAAATATCAATTTCTTATTAGAGATTAATTTTATTTATTAAAACCATTTTTCACAATTAATGAAGCTCTTATTTTCATTTATTAAGCGTTTTCAAACTGTATTGGTTTTTGTCTCTCTTCAGTTTTTAGCATTAAACACTTATATTAAATCTTTGGACTATCCGGAATCCGCATTTATTAATTCAACCTGGTCTATTACTTCTCGTTTTATGGAATGGAAAAATGGCTTTTATTATTTCATAAACCTTAAATATAACAATAGAAAGCTTCAAAAGGAAAATGTAAAACTTAAGGAAAAACTAAAACAAAATTATATAGAAGTAACAAAAGATAAACCTTCTATTATTGATACTATTTACAAACAAAGATATACTTACATTCCTGCCAATATTATAAACTCAACAATTTCAAGAAGAAATAACTATTTCACACTAGACATTGGAAAAGCACAAGGTGTTAAAGTTGGACAGGGAGTCGTTTCTCCTGACGGAATTGTTGGTATAACCTACAGTGTAAGTGATAACTTTTGTTTGGTTAAATCGGTACTTTCTAAAGCAATTAATATTGCGGTTGAAATTGAACCAAATAGTTTCTTTGGTTTTCTAGAATGGGATGGCTCATCTCCATTATTGGGTATTATTTCCGGTGTTTCAAATGATGTTGTTATAGAAAAAAATAATATAATTAAAACGCGTGGTGGCCAATTGTTTCCTAAAGGTATTAATATTGGGAAGGTAACAAAGATAGAGGTTGTTGAAGGAAAGCCAGAGTGGAGGATTTTCTTTAAGTTCTCTGAAGACTATAGGAAGATTCAAAATGTTTATGTTATTAAAGATTTGTTCAATGAAGAACAATCTAATATTGAAAAAACAAATATTAAATAATTATCATGCGTGTCTTTTTTGTTTTATTAAGCTTTTTGTTTTTTCAGATTTTCTTTTTTAATAATATAGAGCTTGGACATGGAATTTACATAATGGTATATCCATTGGCAATAATATTGTTACCATTTAAGTTGAAACCTGCTTTATTATTTTGTATTTGTTTTTTATTTGGTTTTTCTATTGACTTTTTCTCTAGTACTTTTGGTTTGCACTCTTCATCTCTCTTAATGGGTGGATTTGCAAGAGTCTTTATTTTTAACTTACTATCACCTCGAGATGGATATGAAGCTATTAGCCATCCCTCTATTGGAAAACTCGGATCTCAATGGGCTTTTGTTTCTTTTAGTTTTATTTTTTTAATACATCACTTTTGGTTCTTTTTGATTGAGTTTTTTGCATTATCTGAATTATTATTTATTGTAAAAAGTACTTTTTTAAGTTTCGTTTTTTCTTTTATATCTTGTTTTATAATCTATATTCTTTTTCTTCATAAAAAAAATGAACGATGAATCTTGACAATAGAAAATATATTATATACTTCTTTGTTGGTTTTATAAGTATTATTTATGCTTTAAGGCTTTTTTATATGCAAATTATAGATGACTCGTGGGTCTTAAGAGCACAAGAGATAGCCGAAAAAAGAAAAGAAATTATTCCTCCAAGAGGTGTTGTTTTTGATAGAAATAATAAAAAAATTGTTTCTAATAAAACATATTATAACCTTATGTTTAAAGAAGATGATATTACCAATTTGGATACGATTGCACTTGCTAAAATATTAAAGTGGTCTGTTGAAGATATTAGAAATCGATTTAATGAGATTAAAAAAAAAGAAGGAACATATTATAATAGAAATACGAAAAAAAGAACTTCCAATTATCTAACATCAAGATCTTATGCGTTTTTAAAAGAGGTTTCTGTTGATGAAATGGCTAAAATTGCACCATTTTTAAATAATTTTCCTGGTTTTTATAAAGAATCTACTAGCATGCGAGTTTATCCGTTTTCAAGTGCGGCAAATATTTTAGGATATATTGCAGAAGTTTCTCCTAAAGAATTAAAAAATGACCCTTTTTATAAACCAAGAAATAATATTGGTAAAACTGGTATTGAAAAATACTATGAAAAGCAGTTAAGAGGAGTTAAAGGAATAAAATATATTGTTACATCTGCATTAAATAACTCTGTTGATTCATATGCTGGGGGAAAGTATGATACCGTCGCATTACAGGGCGCTCCATTAAAACTTGGTTTAGATATTGATTTACAAGGTTATGGTGAATCTTTAATGCAAAATAAAAAAGGATGTATTGTTGCCATTGAACCCTCTTCCGGGGAGATTTTATCTCTAGTCTCATCCCCTTCTTTTGACCCTAATTTACTTGTAGGAAAGAAAAATATTAGCGCCAACTACCCTAAGCTTGTCAAAAACCCAGACAAACCTCTTTATCCAAGGCCACTTGCGGCAGAATATCCTCCTGGATCTATTTTTAAGCTTGTTCAATCTTTAATTGCACTTCAAGAAGGTGTTGTTAGTGCATCTACAGGGTTTCAGTGTACAAAATCTTTAGTTGGCTGTCATGGCCACCCCCATGCTCAATCAATTTCTGAATCAATAAAATACTCCTGTAATCCATACTATTATTATTTAGTTAAAAAAGTTATTCAACAAGGAAAGAAAAAAAATAAGAATGATGATGCTGCATATGGTTTAAAAAAGTGGACAAAATATATGCATTCTTTTGGTTTAGGGGTTCGTTTAGATTCGGATATTTACGGTATAAGAAGCGGTCTAATTCCTACTGTCTCTTTTTATGATAAATGGTATGGGAAAAAACATTGGTCTTTTTCAACCATTCGCTCTATATCAATTGGTCAAGGAGAAGTAAAACTAACTCCTCTTCAAATGGCTAATATAGCAGTAATAATTGCAAATAAAGGTTGGTTTTATACTCCTCATTTTGTTAAAAACTCAATTTATAAAAAAAATAAAACTGGTATTGATAAAAAGCATTTTTTCCCTGTAATAGACGGAATGAAAAAAGTTGTTAATGAAGCCGGAGGAACTGCAAGATTGGCAAGAATTGAAAATGTTTCTATATGTGGGAAAACAGGAACCGTTCAAAACCCTCATGGAAAAGATCATTCTGTTTTTATTGCTTTTGCTCCTGTTGAAAATCCAAAAATTGCAATTGCTGTATTTATAGAAAATTCTGGTTTTGGAGGGACTTGGGCAGCACCAACAGCGAGTCTAATGATCGAAAAGTACCTAACAAACAAAATTTTAGACAAAGATAAAGAAGCAAGAATTCTCAATGCAAACTTATTGAATAACAACAAAAAATGAGAAACAATAAAAACATCCTTTTAGATCTTGATTGGTTTCTCTTGATCATTTACTTTGTATTAGTTCTTTTGGGGTTTTTAACCGTTTATTCTGTAGCATTTAATCCTGAAAACCCTTCTGTTTTTGCTTTTTCAGAAAAATACGGCAAGCAGTTTATTTGGATTTTAATTTCATTTTTTTGTGGATCTATAATCTTATTGATTGATTCAGAAATTTTTAAAAAAATAAGTGTTCTTATTTACTTAATTGTTCTTTCCTTATTGGTAATTGTTCTTTTTATGCCTCCTATTAATGGAGCAAGAGCATGGTTGGGTATTGGGTCTTTGGGTATTCAGCCTGCCGAGTTTGCTAAAATTTCTTCTTCTTTACTACTTGCAAACTATTTAAGTTCTATAAATCTTAAACATCAAAATAATAAAAATGTTTTTTTGGCTTTTGCCATCATTTTTATTCCTATGTTTTTAATTTTATTGCAACCTGATGCAGGAACTTTTGTTGTCTTCACCTCTTTTTTGTTTGTTTTTTATAGAGAAGGTATTTCTTTTGATCCCCTCTTCTTATTTATTATTAATCGCATACCAAATATAAATTACAAAAACACTTGGGTTGGAGTTCACTTTATACCTATTGCTTTTTTTCTTGTTTTTTTGGCAATATTAAGCCTTCTTTCAAGTAAATTTTATGTTGTTTTTTCATTTTTTTCAAAATATAGTTTTGATGGTTTTTTCGTTTTAATTATAATTATTGCTTCTATCGCACTTTCTGTGGTCCTTGTAATATTTAAATGGGGAAATAAGAGAAATAAAAAAAACTACATTTTAGCGGTTTCTCTTTCTGCTGTTTTATCTATTATTTTTGTTTCGTTTGTTCAATTTGGGTTTAACAAACTTGCTCCACATCAAAAAAATAGAATTGAATTGTTTTTGGGAATTAAAAGTGATCCCGATGGACAAGATTATAATAGAAATAGAGCAATGGCTGCTGTTGGTTCTGGTGGTTTTTATGGAAAAGGATATAAAAACGCTTCTGTTTCAAGCGTTAGAACTAATCATGTTCCTGAAAGTGAAACCGACTTTATTTTTTGTCCATTTGCTGAAGAATGGGGATTTTTAGGCTCTTTTTTTGTAATTTGTTTATTCTCTTTGTTCATTTTAAGAGTTTTGTTTATTGCGGAAAGGCAACGTTCTTCGTTTAATCGAATTTATTGCTATTGTGTTGGGATGATTTTTTTCTATCACTTTTTAATAAATATTGGGATGAATATTGGTTTTTCCCCAATAATAGGTATTCCATTGCCCTTTTTTAGTTGTGGTGGATCTTCTTTTTTGTCATTTACTATAATGCTTTTTTTACTAATAAAGCTTGATAGCCAAAGAATGAGCGTTTTGGGTTAATATGATAATTCTTTTAACTAATTTTATACTATAAATTTTATTTATATGAAAAAACGAAACTTTTTAATCCTCTCTTTTTGGGTTTTTGTTTTAATTCCTATTGTCTTCGTTTTTTGTTTATTTAAATTACAAAAAGAAGAAACACTTCCTCCTGTTTCAATGTTAGATGCTCCTCCTGAAATGCTAGCATCTTTAATTTTCTCTGATAATGGAGACACTATTGGGCGGTATTTTAAAATTAACAGAACCTCTACTACATATAAATCTATTTCCCCATATGTTATTGATGCACTTATTTCAACAGAAGATGAGCGTTTTTATGATCATTCGGGAATTGATTTTATTGCTTTAGCAAGAGCTGTTTTTTTCTTAGGAAAAGCTGGTGGTGCATCAACAATAACACAACAACTATCAAAATTGATTTTCACATTACAAGCTAGAGAAGAAAAGAAAGAAAAGAAAGAAAAAACAATTATAAAAAACAACTCAATTCTATCAAGAATTAATGAAAAAGTTAAAGAAAATATTATTGCAACTAGATTGGAAAAAAGATATTGTAAAGAAGAAATTATAAAAATGTATTTAAATCAATTTGACTTTCTATACAATGCTGTTGGTATTGAAAATGCCTCAAAAGTTTATTTTAACAAAAAAACCAAAGAATTAAGCATTGAAGAGGCGGCAACTCTTATTGGAATGTGTAAAAATCCTTCTTTATATAATCCGTATACTTATAAAATAAAAAATTATAGAAAAAAAATTGCTTATGAAAAAAACATAAAGCAAAATGAGGTGAGTAGTATAGAAATTAATAAACGAAGAGAAAAGGACTCATTAAGAATGCATAATCGACGTAATCAAGTGTTAATGCAGTGGCTAAAAAACAGTGAAAAAAATAATCCAAGATTAAAAAATAAATTAAGCAGAAATGACTATGACTCCCTTAAAAAGAAACCTATAATTGTTTCATATCAAAGAGTTGATCATAAAAAAGGTATTGCTCCATATTTTAGAGAAGCTATAAGAAGTGAGGTAACAAAAATTTTAAGAACAAAAGATAAAAAAGGATCATACAAATACACAAAATCAAATGGTAAACCATACAACTTGTATGAGGATGGGTTAAAAATATATACTACTCTTAATCTAAAAATGCAAAAACATGCAGAGTTTGCAGTAGATCATCATTTGAGAAAAAATCTTCAGCCTGCATTCGATAAAAACAATGAAAAATTAAAACTTGGTTTGTTTTCAAAAAGAATTCCAGAATCAACAATTAATTTAATTATTCGAAATGGTAGAAAATCTTCTGATAGATATAAAAATCTTAAAAAAATTGGATTAAACGACCAGGAAATTATTGATAATTTTAAAAATCCTGTTCAAATGTCTGTTTTTTCTTACAGTGGTGACATTGATACAACTATGAGTCCGGATGACTCAATATTATATTATAAAGGATATCTTCATGCAGGATTAATTTCTATTGAGCCTCAAACTGGTTTTGTTAAGGCTTGGGTTGGTGGAGTTAACTTTAAGCATTTTGGTTATGATCATGTTCGATTAGGAAAAAGACAGGTTGGTTCAACCATCAAGCCTTTTGTTTATTGTACTGCAATAAATCAAGGAGTTGTTAAGCCTTGCACCAGACTTAGTGGTGAACCAACAAAAGTTGAGATTTTCGATACGAATGGACGGTCTACTGGTAGGTTTTGGAGGCCCAGAGGTGGAGGCGCAGGAACTGTAAGAATGGGTTTAATTTCTTCATCAAACCCCGCAACCGCATCAATAATGGGAATGCTCGGTGGATATGCTGGTCCCAGAATACTTCAAAAACACCTCAATAGAATGAATATTTTCTTTCCTTCTTCTCAGGTAACACCAGCAATGTGCTTAGGTAGTATTGATGTCAATCTTTTTAATATGGTTGGTGCTGAGGCTGTCTTTGTTAATAATGGATTATATGTTAAGCCACAAACCATATTAAGAATAGAAGATAGAAAAGGCAAGGTTATTTACTCTGCAGAACAGATTACTCGTGAAATTTTTGATGAAACTGCTGCATTTGAAACATTACAAATGATGAAAGGTGTTGTTGAAGGTGGTACTGGTCGTTCATTAAGAAGTAAAAAAGATTGGGGTGGAATAAAATATGCAACTGGTGGTAAAACCGGAACAACACAAAACAATTCTGATGGTTGGTTTATGGGACTAACTCCTGAGTTAGTAACTGGTGTATGGGTTGGTGCTGAAGATCGTGCAGTTAGGTTTAAATCCATGAGATGGGGACAAGGAGCTAGAATGGCTCTTCCTATTTATGGGTATTATATGCAAAAGGTTTATACCGATCCCACTATTAATATTTCAAAAGAAAAATTTCCTATTCCTGAAAATTACGATCCTCTCAAGTATAGTTGTATCGGTGAGGAAGAATTAGAAATAAATAATATTGAAGAAAATCCATTTTCTATATGAATAAAGTTAAAAAAAACGTGAAGCTGGCCCTGGATGGGATTGAAAGCAATATGACAATAATGGTGGGTGGTTTTGGTCTTTGTGGTATTCCTGAAAACTCAATAAATGAGTTGGTTAATCTTGGCGTTACAGGTCTTACGTGTATTTCAAATAATGCGGGTGTTGATGATTTCGGTTTAGGCCTTCTTTTGAAAAAGAAACAGGTAAAAAAAATGATTAGTTCTTATGTCGGTGAAAATGACGAGTTTGAAAGGCAAATGTTATCTGGAGAGTTAATCGTTGATTTAATTCCTCAGGGTTCATTAGCTGAAAGATGTCGTGCTGGTGGCGCCGGTATTCCAGCTTTTTATACCCCTGCTGGATATGGAACGGAAGTTGCCGAAGGTAAAGAGATAAGAGAGTATAATAACAAACCGCATATACTTGAAACAGCACTTACAGCAGATTTTGCAATTGTAAAAGCTTGGAAAGGTGATACAGAAGGAAATCTGATCTATAAAGATACTGCTAGAAATTTCAATCCTATGATGGCAATGGCTGGAAAAATTACAATTGCAGAAGTAGAAGAGCTTGTTCCGTCAGGCTCACTTAATCCAAACCACATACATACACCAGGTATTTTTGTTCAAAGGGTTTTTAAAGGTGACAGTTTTGAAAAAAGGATAGAACAACGAACCGTTAGAAAGAAAAATTAAATCTAAAGCGCTTTTTGTATCTCTAAATAAATCTCATTTGGTTCAATATTATTAATACACCCTTTCTTACTTTTTTTACATCTGCTTCCAAGTTTTGAGCATGGTGGTTTTTTCGGATTAAATACAAGCTGTTTTGATAATGGATCTGCTAAATATGGGTACATACCCAAAATTGGCTTTGTACAACCCCAAAAGGAAATTATTTTCTTTTTAAAAGCACTTGCAATGTGCATTAAACCTGTATCGTTTGTTAAAACAAGATTACTTTTTTTTAACAAAAAAGAAGAGTCTTTTAATGTCAGTTTTCCACATAGGTTATAAACTTGATTATTTTTTGTTTCTGTTATTACTTTTTGCGCTAATAAAAAATCTAACTCACCCCCCAAAAGTAAAACTGGTTGTGTTAATTGATTACAAACACTAATAATTTGTTTTGCAGATATTTTTTTGTTTTTATATGATGCGCCAACAACCCAAGCAATATATGGTTTATCTATGTTAATTGGAATATTTGATTTGTTAATTTCATATGAATTATCAATATAAAAATCTAGCCCTTTATTGTCGTTTGAAATATTTAATTTTTTTATCGTTTTAAAGTATCGATCAACAATATGCTCTTGTTTTAAAAGATCGATTCCTAGGTTTACCAATAACCATTTTTTTATATTTTCTTTGTTTACAGTTAAAGCTTTTATATTTAACTTAGTTTTAATTTTATAGCTATTGAGGTTGTTTTGAAGATCAATTATGTAATTATATTTTTCTTTTGATAATGTTTTACAAACCCCTTTTTTATGAATAAAAACCTTATCGATATTTGGGTTTCCTTGTATTACCTCTTTAAACTTGTCCTTAATTAAATAATGAATAATTGCTGCTTTTTGTTGTTTTAAACACCTTAGAAGTGGTGTAGTTAAAACCACATCTCCTATTGAACTAAACCTTATTATTAAAACTTTCAATTACTTTATTTAATTATTTTGTGTTGATTGGCTGAACACTTTTATTCTTTGAGCAAGATGAGTTTCAGATAAGAAAGGTAACAGCTTTGAGTAATAAATAGTAAACGATGGGGAACCTAATGCATATGGACCAAGATCATATTTATTGAATTTATAAACAATCCCTTTTGAAGTGAAAATAAAATTTACTGGCAATTTGAAGTTTACCCCTCTTATCTGTTTGTTTTGTTTAAAAAATTCTTTTTCTAAGAACGAATGATAATTTGTTTGTTTGTCTTTATTTATAAAATTAGACTCGTTTAACAGCTGGTTATTTTCTTTGTTAATGTGAATTGTTTTAAAATACGTGTTTGGATATGGTGATCCATAAATAAAGTTATATGATGAAAATGTTAAAGAAAGAATATTTAACAATGGTGATTTTATATTCTTGATTTTATGTTCTTCTGTTTCTTTTATTAACATGTTTGGTTCCATATCATCATATAAATTAACAGCATGAAACTTTTTTACTTTTTCTTCAAGACTTTTAACTTTTAGATATTTAATAAACTCTTGATTTATTAGATAATTCATATTCTCTTTACTTTCTGCTTGACAACCCTCAACTATTAAATATGAAATTTTTAATTCCGATGAATCTGTTTCATTTTCAATTTCTTTTCTTTTTTCTTCTTCTAAAAAAGTATAATTACACAAATTGAAACTGGAAAAAGAAGCAAGCATTTTACTTTTATCTTCAAACAGCTCTCTTTCAAGTTTAATTGTTTCTTTATCTTTAAATAATCCTGTCCATCTTGCTATATCTATTTTATTTTCTTTTTCTGTTAATTCTATTTTTCCTAATGAGTCAACACTTCCTTTTAATTCAAAATATTCATTTATCTGAAACGAATAATAGTAACCACCTGTCAATTTTCCTTCATTGTTTGCTAAAAAAAATATAGCTTCTTCGTTATCTATTTCACCTTTAAAAGATGTGTAAAAATTTGGATCAACCTTAACAGGTTTGGATACTTCTTGTTTTTTTATTGGGGCTTTCTTTTGTTTGACTTGCTCTTTTTTCTTTGTTTTACAAGAAAATAAACAAAGAAGTATTATTAAATAATAATATTTTTTCATCTATATTTTATTTACTCTTCTTTCATGCCTTCCTCCTTCAAATTCGGTATTTAAAAAGGTTTTTAATATTTTTTGTGCTTCTAAAGCGGAAAGGTATCTAGCAGGTAATGCTAATATATTAGCATTATTGTGCTGTCTAGCAAGCATTGCTATTTCTTCATTCCAGCATAATGCCCCTCTTACATTTTTATGCTTATTAACAGACATGTTTATACCATTTCCTGAACCACAAATAACAATCCCTTTTTTATCAGAAGAACGCTCAACTTCTTGTGCTACTTGATGTCCAAAATCAGGATAATCAACACTTTCTTCTGAATGACAACCGAAATCATTTACAGAATACCCATTCTCTTTTAATTCTTTAACAATTTTTTCTTTTAAAGAATAACCCGCATGATCACACCCTATTGCTATTTCTTTCATAAATTTTTATTTGTACAAATTTAGTTTTTATCATTTTACATTGCCAAATATGATTACCATTAATGATATTTAAAATGTAAAGCTTTATATAAAAGTTTTATATTAATTTATTGTTTATTGTTTTTTTGTAAAACTTGTTTTCCTTTAATATTAAATGTTTTGACTTTATAAAAAAGCATATTTAGGATTATTTTTTCTTTTCACGATTAGGCAAAACATGAAGTTTATATTTTTTTAATTTTAATGAATTTAAAAAAGATATTAACAGTTAACTTTTTTACATTTTTTAAAGTATTTATTTTCAATTACTTAAAAAAATAGATATAAACACACATTGTTTATTATTTTTTAATAAATACTTATAATTAAAATTTCTTTTTTTCCTTTTTTTTTCAATACACGAATGGATATTAAATATCCTAATTTATTTTAAATGATTTTTAAAAATTTAAATGGTAGTTATACACACAAAATAAACATCTAAATTAAAATTTTAAAATTTTAAAAAACGCATTAAATAAAGACCCTTAAGTGTAACTTTATTTATTTTTTTAATGTTATCAACATATTAACAGGCTTAATAATAATAATAGTTTTATATAATTATATTATTCTTTTATTATTTATTAATGATGTTAAGTAAGTATGACTATTAAAGTATTATTTTAAAAAAAGAAAATAAAGCACGAATTTTGATGTTATAAAATTAAATGAAACCGATATCTTCTTTATTTCAGGAAATAGATGCTTTTATTAAAAGGTATTACAAGAACAAACTAATTAAAGGAAGTTTATTATTCTGTTCTTTTCTTTTGTTTTCTATTTTGCTTTTTTCAATTTCTGAATTTTTTATACATTTTAAAACTCTTTTCAGAACATTATTTTATTATTCCTTTTTATTTTTAAATCTCTTAATATTTGTTTTTTATTTATTAATACCGTTATTAAATTATTTTTCTGTTGTTGGACAAATGTCTAGGTATCAAGCAGCAAAATTAATAGGAGAACTTCATCCTGAAATAAAAGACAAGTTACTAAACACATTACAGCTTCAAGATCAATTAAAATTTGAAAATAAGAATATAGGTTTGTTAGCTGCAAGTATCAAACAAAGATCATTAGACTTAAGTTTATTTTCATTTAAAAAAATTATAAGTTTTAAAGAAAACGTTAAATATGTAAAATATTTAGCTCCTGTTATATTCCTTTTTACTAGTGTGTTTATTTATTCTCCTTCTTGGATTTTAATTGGTAGTGAGAGAATTATCAATTACTCTGAGGAATTTATTCCTGAAGCACCATTTCAATTTCAATTACTGAACAATAAATTAACAACAGATGAAGGAAATGATTTTTTAATTAAAATTAAATTAACAGGAAAAGACTTTCCAGATGACGTTTATATTATTACAAATAATGGTAAATCATTAATGAAAAAAACAAGTAAAAATACATTTGTTTCTATTATTAAAAAACCAAAAAAAAACACTCCTTTTTCTTTTTTAGCAAATGACTTTTATAGTAAAAAACATGTTTTAAAGGTTTTAGGAAAAGCAAGAATTACAAAATTTGATGCTTTGTTATCTTACCCAAAGTATTTAGGTAAAAAAAATGAAAAAATTAACAATTCTGGTGATTTGTTGGTTCCTGAAGGAACAAATATCCAGTGGTTTTTTGCTTCAATTAATACAAAGTCTGTTGATTTTACAATTGATGGTTATACAAAATCATTTAATTTAATTCATAACAAACTCAATCATACTTTTGTAAAAGACTGTAAAGTTAATTGTGTATTAAATGGTTTATATAATGATAAAAAAGACACACATTCTATTTTTGTTTCTGTGATTAAAGATTTATATCCATCAATAAATGTTTCTCAATTAAAAGATTCTATTCAAGATGGTGTTTATTTTTTCGATGGTCAAATTAGTGATGATTATGGTTTAAAAAATTTATCATTTGTATATAATATATACTCTAAAAATAAACTAGTTAAAACAAAAAAGATAAATGTAAGGCCTGTTTCAGGAACTCAATTATCATTTGATTTTGCTGTTAATTTTAGAAAAGAAAACGTTCAATTAGAAGATAAAATAGAATATTATTTTACTGTTTCAGATAATGATGGTGTAAATGGATCTAAAGTTTCTACATCTAAAAAATACATATACCAACTTCCCGATTTAAAAGACCTAAATAA
>MDTD01171794.1_pt1 | contig 14188 bp, 11 predicted proteins | sample 811221 | NCBI WGS metagenome assembly MDTD01 (sample SAMN05326646, study PRJNA326480) | marine metagenome | isolation source: seawater | place: Pacific Ocean: South West | collected 2011
AACCTTTCGTCGTTAGTAGAAACAGCTCCACCCTCTCCACCTGTAGTCATATTCTTATTAGCATAGAATGAAAATGCAGCTGCATGATCAGTATTACCAATTTTTATCCCATTGTATTCTGTCTCAAGTGCATGTGCGGCATCCTGCAATACGAACAAGTTATATTTAGTTGCAATTTCCATAATATTTTCTAGATCAACTGGTTCTCCTCCGTAATGCATAGGTATGATTGCCTTTATAGATTGATCATTTTTGGCAAGATCTTCAATTTGATTTAAGTCAATTAAAAATCCATTTTTTGAGCTATCAACAAGGACAGGCTCCATTCTTAAATATTCTCCACACTCTATTGTGGATGCAAAGGTTAGAGTTGGAATAATGAATTTATTATTAAACCCAAATCCTTTTGCAGCAAGTGAAAGATGTAGTGCAGCAGTACAAGAATTAACACCTATCACATAATCGGCATCTAAGAATTTCATTAACCTATTTTCAAATTTTTCAACAACAGAACCTGTGGTCAACCAACCACTCTTTATAGAATTGGAAAAAATCGAATCCAGGTCCTTCGGCATGTCTGGTTTATGAAAAGGGATATGCATTTACAAGTTTCTGTCTATGCTATAATAGAGATCAATTCCAATATTACCATTAATGTAATTGCCGGTTTTATTAGATCCATTATAAGAAATTTCACTGAATATTGACATATTTGTTTTCAACCACCATTGACACTTAAATGATATAAAGTCAATATTTTCAACATTTCCACTTGGGAATACTTTATCTGAATAATCCACATATGCCAAATATAAGTTATTGATAAAATTATTTTCACCAATATTTCTAATACCCACGTCAATGCTTGTAAGAACCTTATTTTGGTGAAACCAATTTACTCCAACCTTTCTTTCCCTACTATCACTTCCAATATGCCAACCTAATGGATCATTTCTTTGTACAAAATTATTATTACCATCCTCATGTTTAAAGGTATGCGTACCGATGCTTATATTAGAGAAGTAGCAAAAGACATATGAATTAACAGTTTTTACAGGTGCAAATAGAACTTTATATGAAAGTGCATTCCCACTACCTTTACCATCATCTTTCTGTTTTTTGTCTAAAGTAAATTCATCAAAAAGATAATTCCCAGATAATCTTATTTTCTCCATTAATAAGTAATCAAGAGATAATTGCCAAATACCGTTACCAGCATCCGATCCTAAAGAATTTTGACGATCATTTAATTCTATCTCAAGATGGGTGGAAATTGGGTTCAAATAAGAAAAATCAATAGGCCTATTTTTTCCTGAATAAATTATTATCTCAGATAGGCCAATCAGAAGATTCTTTTGATTATTCCATTCAATACCTCTCCCAGTGATGTATCGATTAACTGAATTAGAATCAGTTTCTAGAAAACCATGGAAATATCTCACTTTTAGTTTACCAAAATCTAAGTCTAACATCCCATAATCATATGAATTTGACTTTTCGCTCAGAGATAGTTGTATATCATTGCCAGCACCCCAGCTCTGCCGACCTCTACCAAATTGTATTATCATCCATTCATTTTCAAAACTGATTCCAGAGATATCAGTCTCGCCTGATGTAAATCCTCCTCTACTAATATCTCTGGGTATACCAGAATATCCCACAAATTCATCAGGATTATTAACTATCCTAGGATAAAGATATCCATGAAAATACTTCTTAAACGTAAAATGACCATAAGCATATAACATCTTTTGGTTCTTTGCGAAAAAAGTTCCAAATCTTGCATTGACTTTTAAAAAGTCATTTTTTTCAAAATTGTGTTTATATCGAAAAGGACCAAAGGTAGTATTCTCATGCCAATCATTACCTGAATCAGACTGTAATTTTCTTGAGTAATTTTTTAAAAAATCAATTGGAATCTCTTGGGTAAATAGTTGCGAGGACAATAAAACAAGTATAGATGATTTATAAAGCATTTTGTTTAAATCTTTGTTTATCAAATTCTCCGTCAATGCAATCAGTTTTAAACCACTTGTTAATGAAAAAAAATAAACCAAATGAAAATCCTATTCCATATGAAAAATGCATAACAAAGTAGAATATTGGTAGTAAGGTCATCTCTAATCGAGCACCTTTATACTTTATCACTACAATCAAAGTAAAGAGTATCGATAAAAATACATACGGTATTAAAATAACATTAAGAAGTAACGAAGAATTATAAATCAATTTAAAAATAAGTGAAAAAAACAACGATGAAACGAATAAAAATGGTACAAAGTGCCTTATTGATCCATACCCTCTTCTTTTTTGCATAACACGTACCTTATAAAATCCGTAATAAAAGTATTGCATGAATAATTTAAACAGTGAGGTGCGAGGATAATAAAATGAACAAATTGAAGGATCCAACCAAATTTTACCCCCTCTCTGAATCAAACGTAAATTAAATTCATCATCTTGGTTTTTTATCAATTCTTCATCGTAACCACCTATTTCTGTAAAAACTTCTCTATTGTACATCCCAAATGCTAAGGTATCAACATATTTCCCCCTATTTAGACTTTGCCTGAAAGCAGCTCCACCAACCCCAAAAAAGGTTGTTTGAGCAGCACTCACAACTTTTCCTGAAATTCTATTTGAGATATGTTCTATAACTCCTCCAACACAATCAGATTGTGTTAATTGAGCAGTTTTGATACAATTTTGTAAAAATCCTGGGGCAAGTTTTGAATGCCCATCGACTCTAATTATATACTCACCTTTAGCAATTGATAATGATAAGTTAAATCCAGTTGAAACTATTTTTTTAGGATTATCAATAACATATAGATTGGAATATGTTTTTTTTAGTTCATTTAAGATTTGAATTGTACCATCTGTGGAACAACCATCAGCAACTATTATTTCAAATCTATCTTTTTTATAATTTTGATCAAAAATTGAAAGTATAGCATCGCGAATGAATAATTTTTCGTTTCTGATTGGAAGAATAATTGAAATGAAAGGAATCTTTGTATCCATATAGTTATCTATTCGCTGATTATCATTTGTAATTTTCCTGATCTGCTTGAATCAATTATTTCAACTGATTTAAAGTCGACCTCTATGGAATCTTCTGCTTTTACTATAATTTCATTTTCAATTTTTTTCAAAATAGATTTTTCAAATTCGTGCCCTTTTAAATATCTTATTTCAAGTTTAAAGTCATTTTTCTGAAAAATTTGGAATTGTTTAATCTCAGGATAATGGGCAAAAATACCTGTAAAGAAATGAATGATTAACGGTTTACCATTTTTAGTATATATTATATCTGTATCTCTTCCGATGACTTTTTCAATAATTGGAAGTTGACGGTTACATTTGCATATTATATCATTTTTTGATTTTATAGCAAGATCACCAATCTTATAGCGTATCAATGGCATTAAATAATTATCTAATCTAGTTACTACAACCTCGCCAACTTCACCTGGACTTACTTCATTCCCATTTTTGTCCAATAGTTCTATAAATACATGGGGTGACATTATATGTAGTTTATGGTTTTCACACTCTGCAGCAATCATTGTGCCCTCACAAGCACCATATGTATCATATACCTCAGCATTAAAAACTTTTCTTATTAATTCCCTATAATGAGGGAATAATTTATCTCCCCATGATATTAATGATTCTAGCCTAATATTCTTGATGTCATTTTTATCAGCTATATCCGCATAATGAAACAATGAAGATGCAAATCCCATTAAATATTTTATTTTTTTACTATTTAGTTTATTTAAGTCTGATATAACACTTGTTTCGTCCAAATTAAATGCTGGTCTGTAATGTACTTGGAATAAAATATCTTTAATTTTCTTAATAAATCCACGATTCGGAGTTATCCCTGTTTGTATTGATTTATTGCCATATTTAAATGATGCCCATTCCCACCATAAAGATTGTATCGCGATGGTTTTAGAATATGCTTCTTTATCAAAAAAGAATTCTCCATAAATACCTGTTGAGCCACTTGTACTTTCAATGGTATAAGTTTTTCTATTTTTATCAATAATTCTGTCTGGTAAGTTTTTTTTTATTAAACCCTTTGTTAAAAAAGGTAAAGTTTTGAGTACCTCAACGGAATTTTCTGATGTCACCTCAAAATCACTTTTAAAAAATTCACTATAGTAATCAATATTTATTTTGGAGTGAGACAATATATTTTTTAAACCATTTAATTGGATATTTTCTAATTCGTTTTTATCAAGCCATTGCATAGAACGCCATTTTTCTAATTCTTTTCTAATTGATAAACCTAAAAGGATATCAGTCAATGGAAAAATAATTTTATCAATGAAATTTGAATAAAGCATAGAATTATGGATTAGAATTTTTTTTAAATAATCCTAAGTAATGCGTTTTTAATAAAGAAAATTTTGATAAAAATGGATATAATTGTATTGTGGGACCTTTTAATGTTCTTGCAAGAGGAGGTAGTAACGTAATTAATCTTAACTTTTTATTCATTTTTGGAAACAATTGTTCTATTTCTTTATAACTAACCTCTCTGACATTACTATTAAAAGGATTACCATATCTAAAATCATAATAAAGAATGTATCCATTTGGCTTCAAAAGTCTATTTATTTCTTCCGATATTTTAATACGATAGTTAGTATTTAAAATGGAGCTTAGTAAAGTAAAAGTAATAATAACGTCAAAATATTCATCAGGATAATCTGTACTCCTAGCATCCATAACAGATATGTTTGCATTTATAAAGCTTTTTTTAGCTTTAATTACCCTGTCTTCTCTTATGTCTATTCCGTGAATATTTTTTTCTTTTGCTCCTAATTTTAAACTCAATCGTATTGTACTTCCTCCGGCACAACCAACATCCAAGATTTTTTTATCAAATAATTTTAAATTACTTTCATCTAAAATAGATTTTGAATCCTTTAATTTCTCTTGCTCTATTACTTTATTACCAAGATTAATATTTGACCATTTTTTAGCAAATGATTCATTTTTATCATAGCTTTTATAAACATTAATGATTTTTTTATTATCTTTTAATATCATTACTTTAAGAGGATTTCATACCAAGAATTTTTAATTGCATCCCATGAAAAGAGCTTGGCTTTTTTTCGAGAATTTTCAGATAGATTGCAGTCATCATAATTTCCATTAATCAATGACTTTATTTTTATGGCCATTTCATTTACTCCATTTTTTCTAACAAACAAAACATCTTTTCCCTCTTCATGTAAGTACTTAAGACCTCCAGCATTAGTTGATACTATGGGGAATCCAAGTGCCATTGCTTCAATCACACTAACTGGTTGATTATCATAATTTGTTGTATTTATAAAAATATCATATGATTCTGATAAACTAATCCAATCATTCTTACTTAATAATCCAGTAAATGTAATTTTGTCTAGAATACCGAGTTCTTTTGCTAGATTTTTACATTTATTTATGGTACCGTCTTTATCTGGGCCTACCATACAAAGCTCTGCATCTGAAAAGCATTTAGTGAGTTCTTTCAAAACATAAATTGCCATTAATGGATTGTAAACTTTATGAAATGATCTGACCCATAATAATTTTGGGCTGATTTTGACTCTTTTTTTAAAATTATATTTTTCAAAGTCAATATAATTAGGAATGTATTGAATTTTGAAACCAAATATTTTCAATCGGTTCTTAAGATAGGTAGAAGGAGTTATGTTAAAAAGGGAGTTTTGAAAAATCTTTTTTACAAAAAAACGATTTTTTTGTAATTGCCTTGGTAGATTACCTCCGTGAAGTATTGTTATATATTTTTTATTCAACTTTTGACATAAGATTGAACAAATCAATACATAGTAAAGTGCTTTCCCGCTGTAAGTGTCAAATATAACATAGTCTAATGTTTTACGATTTTTAATTATTGCCCAAATCATATCAAATAGTCTTATTATTCGAATTTTCTTATCTGAGACTAAAATGACACTACAAAGCTCTTTTAATTTTTCACCCAGTGTCTCTACACCTGTTGGTGTAAATCCATATTTGCTTAGTTTATTTCCAATATATAGTAATTTCAATATTTAGTAATTATTTGTTTGATCATAGTAAAAAATATTGAATGTACTGAGAACCAAAAAGATTGGTGTTACAAATGTGCGCATTGAAGAGTGCATCGAAGTACCTAATGCTATAAAGAATAAGACTATAAGTATAGCTCTATTTATATTGCTTTTATTAAAATTAAAAATATTAAATAAATAATATAGAAGAATAAATATAATTAATAAGCCGAATAAACCATGTTCTGCAAGTAGTCTCGACAATTCAGTGTGAGGTGATTTTCCGTACAATCCATCAGACCGCATGAATTTTGATGCACCTGCTCCAGTACCAAAAATAAAATATTCATTCCAAAGATTTATATCTGATTTAAGAATTGAGTACCTCCCAGTAGTTATAGTATCAAAGGTTCGTTGTTTATCACCTGATAACGTACCAGCAGTTTGACCTAGGTACCTTTGAGTAAGATTTCCGCTAGATATATTTTGAATTATAAAATAAGAAGTAAAGATAAAAAAGATTGCCAATCCAAAAAAAAGTAATGGCCTTAGCTTTCTGATTTGTGTAACTGATTCAAAAACCTTTGAACTTCGAAATAAGAAATAGTAAAGGAATATTGATAAAACACCTATAAACATTCCACCTCTAGAAAACGATAAAAAACCCTGAAATGCGAATAAGGCTATAAACAGGCCATCTAAAGTATGGTTACCTGAAAATCGAAGTTTATTCATCCATGCATAAAAGCTAAAAAATAGCCCAATTCCTAAAATTGTCGCAACCTGGTTACTACCAAATTGTCCTGTGGTCTCATTAAGTGCACTTAATGAAAATGAAATTTCTGAGTAATCAGGTGTGAGAATAATGGTATAAACCAAAATTATTATCGATGTATTCCATATTGATTTGATAATCATTTCAAATTGGATATCATTCATTCTAAAATAACCAAATGATAGAATTAGAAGACCTAAACAAATCGGACCTAGTAAATTATTTATGAGATCAGGTAATTCAACAAGACCACTGTTATCAATTAATACACCTGGAATCAATAATAATAAAATAATAAAACCTGATAAATTCACCTTTTGAACCTTAGCACTTAATAGTAAAAATAAAGTTACAAATAACGTCAAATATTTACTTAATTCCCAAGGCAAATAAGGGTATGCACCCACCATACGCCCCATTACTTCAAATGAGCATAGATAAATTAAAGAAAGGATCAATTTATCTATTTTCCCATAAAAATAAAGATCAGATATGATTTCGTTGAAAGATAAAAGTATAAAAAAATAGAACCATACTATTAAAAACCATTTACTGTAGGTACAAAGAAGTCCTAAAAATGAATGAAACATCATCCACTTTAAGTTGTATTTTGAATTTAAAAATGCACTAAGCACTTGAATCGATAATGTTTCTTATTTTTTTATTATATTGTTCGTATGTAAATATTTTTGAAAGTTGACTGCTATTATTCGCCATTCTTTTTAAGATCGGTCTATTTTTTTCTAACCAAATCAATTTTGAAAGAATTTGTTTTGCAGAAGCCTCATTAATTATTACTCCATTACTCATATCTATATATTTACCAATACCTCCAACATCTGATACAATTGGAACGAGTCCATGGGCAGCACCCTCAGCAATGACTTTTGGAAATCCTTCCGAGGCTGTAGATGGAAGAATAAGTATATGACACTTTTTATAAACCTGATTTAATTGACTTCTTGGTATAAATCCAGTAAAAACAGTATTGAGATTATCGATGCTATTTGCTTTTTCTTGACACCATTTTTTTTGGGGGCCATCACCAATGAAAAACACATCCCCTATCCATGAATTATCATTCATATTTTTTAAGGCATTAACCAATTTGGTTGATCCTTTTTCATTGTCCATACGACCAATAAAACAAAGGTTTAATTTTTTCAAATAGGACTTTGACTTAAAGTTTAAATTAGCTTCAATTAGTTCCTTTTCTGTCAAACATGGGTTCTCAAAAGATAGTAGATGCCTTTTTTGATTTACAAAGGTTCCATTTATTGTAACAATTGATTTTTGAAAATTATTATTGAGCCAATGCCTTTGAAATAAATATGATAATGGTGGTTTATATTGATTCCAATCACCTGCGTACTTTACCCATCTATACTTTGAAGAAAAATATGAAATATAAGGTAAGACATATAAACCAAGATTAGTAGGGCCTCTAAATTGAATCCAATCAGTATTTTTACAGGTTCTTATAATTTTTTTTAGATTATATGGAATTTTAAATAAAATATCAATCTTATTAAAAATTCCTTTACCGCCTGATGGCTTAATTGGTACAAATTCAATATTATTTGAATTATAACGCCCCATTGCATTATGAACTCCATAATCATAAAATGGTGCGATGTGATAGATTTTGGTAAATATTACTGATAGATGATTAATCTCTCTAATAGTTGGTTCCCAGCCATGTATACTGCCATTAATCAGAAAATGAGGAGTATGTGATATTATTGTTAAAATCATAATATATACCGATTATGTTAATGAATATTGATTTTAAAGCTTTCTAAAAATAATAGAGATTTCAACTTTTAATTTTGTGCCGATCAATAAGAGCAACATAATCATTAATTTTATTATCCCAAGAAAAACGATAGGCATGTTTTTTAGATTGGTTAGAAAAGTATTTGTAATTATCAATGATTTTTTCGATTTTGCCTTTGATTTCTGAGAAATTATTTGGATCAACTAGATATCCAGTTTTACCATCAATAATAGCATCTGAAATTCCACTATTTTTAGATCCCAATGCCGGTAGGCCCAAAACATTAGCCTCTAAAATTGCAATACCAAAACCTTCAAAATCACCATCATCTGTGTTATTACTTAACATTAAAAAAATATCGCATTTATTCATTAGTTTAAAGGTTTTCTCATCAGAGGTTGCTCCGTGTATAGTACAATAATCATCTAATTTATTTCTTTTTATTTCACTAGTTAAAAATTTGATTTTTTCGTCAATACCAATCATATGATAATGTAGATTAGGATATTTTTTTAATAATTGAGGCAATAATCGAACAACATTTATTTGCCCTTTACGTTCAGAAATTCTTCCTAGGGTAACAAGTGAAATGTGATCTTTATTTAAATTATTTACTATCTTATTTTTACCAAGTGCATCAATAATTCGTTTTATTTGTACTCCATTATTAATGATGCTCACCTTATTTTGGTTTTTTGAGGGAATGTACTCTCGTGTAAATTTTGATACTGAAATTATTTCATCAAACCTATTTAGCATCAGCATTACAATAAAATTCATTATTTTACCAATAGGATTTACATCTAGACCATGTGCAATTAGAAAAAAAATTTTATTTTTAAATAAAATTTTAAAAAGCCCTCCAACAATTAACGGTTTACTTCCGGAACAAATAATAGTACAATTTTGTTCTTTATTTAACACTTCATAAACTTTTTTTAAATAGAACAAATTTGTAATAATTGAGAGGTTATAGTCATTGAATCGTTGGACTTCGAAACCCAATGATTTATCATAATCATTTCGAGTTATGTCATTGAAATTTCTTGATGGCGCTAAAACCTCAACATCATAACTCTCTTTAAATAATTGGTTTGCTAAATTGAATGCATGATTACCTATACCTCCAGGGCCAGGAGGGAATTCAGAAGTTATTATGATAACCTTATTCATAATTATCGATATTGGGACTGTTTTGCAACATCTTGGTTGATATTTGCCAAGATAAAAATATTTGAACAATTAAAAGTGGTAAAAGGAGAATGAATATTATTAAACTAATTAGGTTTCCTACTCTTTTCCCTTTCATGTAATAAGGTGAAAGAGATAAAGGTAAAGTTTGAAGAAGTGATAGCAATGCAGGGATATTCCCCCAATATTTTCTAAAAAAGTATAAAACACTTGGTACAGGTCTTGGGCTAAAGACATTTTTTGTTCTAAAACTATCCCAGCCTGCAAACTCTCTTAAGCCACCGGAGCTAGCTTTAATATGAATTCGACTAGCTTTTGGATTATTAACTATTTTGAATCCATTCACATATGCTCTTGCCCCATATTCACCATCTCCCATTCTCATATTATCAAATTGTCGATCAAAGAGCCCACAGGAATTGAAAACTTCTTTCTTTATCATTGAGTTTCCCGTATCCAGCTGATCCCCCCATCTAAAATAACTATAGTGAGCTGGAATTTTATCACCAACCATTGATAAAGATACCCCTGCAGAAATATCCACATTGAAAAAGTCTAAGCATTTAATATGTTGGCGTACCCAATCTGGTTTAACCCTTGAATCATCATCTAAAAACAAAAGTAATCTCCCTAAAGCCATTTTGACTCCGGAATTTCTTGCTAGCCATAGTGATTTTTCAATTTGATGAATAACTTTCAATTCAATTTGTAATTCTTCATATTTTTCAGGTAGAAATGGATCGCTCTGATCAAAAATTATTATTTCATAATGCTTGTAGTCTTGTTTTTCTAAATCTTTTAGCAGATTTATCAAGTATTCGTATCTATTTAATGTTGGTATAATAATAGTGACCAAGGGGGTTTTTTGTAAAAGCCGAGAATCAAAATCCTCATAATCTTTGTAATTAAAAATTGGCGTGTTTAAATCGATCCTTTTTTCTTTCCTAGTTTTAATAATTGAAGAAATATCTTCAAAAGTGAACTTTAGAGAAAGCATACGGTATAAAATTATAAAATAGATCCAAAATGGTTTAAACATCCTCCTTACAAAAATATATTGATCAAATATTGATGGAGAGAAATTAATTTTTCGTAGAGATAAATTTTCATCACCGCTCGATATAAACCCCCTGTGCCACAATTGATATGATACATCAAATAAAGTTGACTCAATCGATTTGTAAGAGGTACAATAATTTATAGAGTCTTTATCAAAGCAATTAATTTTTCTATAATCAACCCAATATTGAGGCATGTGGTTGTATTTAAGATTATAATACCAAATTGGTATTAAGATATTTAAAAATGAAAAGTACAAGATTTAAATTTTATTAAAGTAAGTTATTTTTTAATTCAATGTTTTTATCGATGTTTGATTGAACTTTTTGAATAGATTCATTACGAATGAATAATTTCCCCCATATCTCTAAGGCAGCAAACTTAGAAATATGATAATTATTGAAATTTTTTGTAAAAAAATCTAATTGATCTGGCTTGTGTAACCTCAATAGATCAGAGATAAACCCATCAAAAAAGAAGTCAGACTTGACTTTTATATCAGATAAGCCGTGGGAAGGAAATCCTTTTTTTGATTTATATACTAATTTTTTTGGAAGAATTTTTTGAGCAGAATACCTGATTATTTTTTTATCGATCATAAATGGATGTTTGTAATTATAAAATTTATTAATGTATCCAATTTTATTATTCATGGGAAGATTTATTGCAAATTCAATTAACTCTGAACTGAGGAATGGAAATCTTGACTCAATGGAGTTCATCATCCCCATCCTATCATTTCTCCATAACAGAGAAATCAAACGTTCATTAAGCATTTGAATACTTGAATAATGTTTTTGTCTTATCTTTGTAGGTAAAAATGAAAGTTTATCGAGACCCTCATTTCTCAAAAGATCTCTTGTGAAATTTTGAGATGCTTTTTCAATCATCGCCTCCATTCCTGAACTAGCACCACCTTTTATATATCTATTCAAAGATGGATTTAAACCATAAAGACTATCTAGTAAACGATATGGTGATTTTATAAAATAATCATAGCTACGTGTAAGGAATTCAGGATATCCCATAAACATTTCATCAGCACCCTCACCAGTTAGAACGGCCTTTACTTTATTATCTTTAGCAATGCCAGCTATATTTGAAAAAGGAATTGCATTATTATGCACTAAAAGAGGAGACTCATAATACCAAGTAACTTTTGCAAGATCCCTTATGAAAAACTCAGGTTTATATGGGTAGTCATATAAGGGCTTATCTAAATATTTCGATAATAATTTCGCATCTTCATACTCTGAATATTTTCCTTGAACATTGGCGGTAAATAATTTGAAACCTTTTTTTGAATATTTTACGGCATAAGATGATATTAAACTTGAATCAATGCCACCACTTACAAAAGCACCCATTGGTGCATCTGACATTAACATCATCCTGACAGATTTATCAAAAAGGTGATGAAATTCCTCAAGATTTTCATAAAAATTAGCTTTTTTCCTCTGATTATACTTTTTTTCATCGATCAAATCGGAGACATTGAAATATTTAATGGATTTAAGACCATTTTTTGAAAACGTAAGAAAAGTACCTGGTGGTAAATGATAAAGGTCTTTAAAAATAGTTTCGTATCTGGATTTTTCAGCAATCCCAAATACAGAATATATTGTTCTAAATTGATCTATCTCAAACTTGAGCTCTTTGACCAATGCTTTTAATTCTGAAGCAAAGTATAAAGTATTATTTCGAATGGTATAAAAGAGGGGTTTGATTCCAAACTCATCTCTTGCTAATATAATTAATTTGCTTTTTGAATTATAAAATGCAAATGCAAACATTCCCTCCAGTTTATTTAAAGTTGAGGCTATTCCATAATGTTTGATGGCTTTAAAAAGAACCTCAGAATCGGAGTTTGAAGAAAATGTAAAGCTTTTTTTTATAAGGTCCTCTTTTAATTGCTTATAATTATATATTTCTCCATTATAAACCAACCAGTTTTCCCCATCGGTTATTGGTTGATTGCCATTATCTGAAAGGTCTATAATAGATAATCTGTTATGGCTTAGTCCAACGTATTTATTGTAATAAATGCCGGAGTTATCAGGACCTCGGTGGTCCAACGTTTTTGAAAAGTTGAACAGAATATTTTTACTTAATTCTCTTTTTTCTGAATTAAAGAATCCGGCAATACCGCACATTTTAAATTACTTTTATAGTTTTTGATTAATTATTGAAATAAACTTACTCTAAAATGAATTTTAATTTGTCAAGTTATTTAAAATCCATCTTGGCTGTAATTTTTGTAACCATAACTTCCGATTTTCAATTTGTATTTTTTTAAAATCCTGTTCTCCCAATCCATCATGGAATTCTTTCAAAATATCTGGAATTTGAAATCTATCGGACCAAGAAACAATTAATATGTGCTTTTCCCAATTGATATGTTCATAAAAGGGCAGTATGCAATCGGTATCAATAAAAATTGGTATCCTCCCCATCATTAGTGTCTCATATAACCTTATTGAAAAATTTCCTGTACCTCTTAGACAAACAACATAATCCACATTTATTATGTTATCATAATACTCATAAGTTGAAACTTCTCTGTGTTTTTTTGTTTTTGCTCCATCTCTGTATTTTTCTCTAAAAATAAAATTGGAAAATATCTTATCAGTTTTTTCAATATTTTTCAGAATTTGATATCTGTGATATGCTGATTGAAAATACTTCTCATAATGTTTACAAAATGGATCATTTATAAATCTCTTAACATTTTCAGCAAAAATTTTTATCGTCTGAAAAAAGTATGTTGATGCGCTAGGTGTCGCATGTCCACAAAATCCTACTGTAGGAATATTAGACCAAGATCTTATTTTTATTTTTTCAGTGCCAAATTTTCTTTTATTATAATCAGATAACGCAGCAGGAAAGCCTTTATTGTTTTTATTTAGTTTTGATTTGAATCCTCCCATCCTAAAATATGTTATGTTACTGTAATATGGAAATTCTAATGCAAAATCACCTGAAATGTATCCAAATGCTTGAATACCTAGATTCTTACAATTATTATTATATTTTTTCAGTAAATATGAAAGGTTATTATCAAAATAATAATTAATCTCAAATGGAATTAGCAATACATCTGCAATATTTACATTTGAGACAAGTTTAGATTCTTCTTCAATTAAACTCCAATCCCTAAATTTGTCTCCAAATTGCGTCCATCCTGATTTAGAAAAGAATGGTCTTACTAGTAAAAAGAGATTTTTTTTACTAACTATACTTAAATCTGATGGAATAAATATTTTCATATTGATTCTCAATACCTATACATCACCATAATAAATAATTAACCGGTAAATGACTTTGAAT
>MDTD01200355.1_pt1 | contig 14188 bp, 12 predicted proteins | sample 811221 | NCBI WGS metagenome assembly MDTD01 (sample SAMN05326646, study PRJNA326480) | marine metagenome | isolation source: seawater | place: Pacific Ocean: South West | collected 2011
AATTAAATTTCCCGCATCTGGACCGACAATATGAACACCTAAAACTTTATCAGTTTTTTTATCAGCTAATATTTTTACAAAACCATCTGTTTCATCATTAACTTTTGCTCTAGAGTTTGCCATGAATGGAAATTTTCCAGAATTATACGCTATTGATGCTTTTTTTAATTCTTCTTCTGTTTTTCCTACTGAAGCTACCTCGGGATGAGTATAAACAACATTTGGTATGACATCATAATTAACGTGACCAAATTTTCCGGAAATCATCTCAGCAACGGCAATACCTTCTTCTTCTGCCTTATGGGCTAGCATTGGTCCGACTACAACATCACCAATAGCATAAATATTTTGAATGTTAGTTTTAAAATGCTTATCAATTTTTACTCTACCTTTTTCGTCTTTTTCAATGTTTGCATTTTCTAAAGTTAACCCTTCTGTATTAGCTCTTCTTCCAATACAAACTAAAACAACATCAGCTTCAACTTTTTCTTTTTTCCCGTCTTTTTCAAATTCAACTGATGCGCTGTTTCCTTTATTCTTAACTCCGCTAACTTTGGAAGAAAGATTAAACTTTATCCCTTGTTTTTTTAATATTTTATAAAAACTATCTGAAACTTCTTTGTCCATTCCAGGAAGAATATGATCCATATACTCTATAACCTCAACTTCAGCACCGAGCTTCATCCAAACCGTACCAAGTTCAAGACCAATCACGCCACCACCAATAACTATCATTTTTTTTGGAACCTTTTCTAAATCTAAAGCTCCAGTTGAAGATACAACAATTTTTTCGTCTATTTTAATATTTGGTAAAGTTGATACAGACGAACCCGTGGCAATTATAATGTGCTTACCTTTAATTTGACTTTTTGATCCATCTGAGGATGTTACATTTATTTCATTTTTTGTATGAAAACTCCCATGCCCTTTTATATAAGTTACCTTGTTTTTCTTAAACAAAAATTCTATCCCTTTTGTAAGACCTTGCACAGTCTTAGTTTTATGTTTCATCATTTTAGAAATATCCAATGACAAACCACCTGTCGTAATTCCAATTTTGTCAAATTCCTTGTTTGCTTTGTGATACATTTCGGCTGAATGAAGTAATGATTTTGATGGTATGCACCCTATGTTTAAGCACGTACCACCTAATGATCCTCTAGATTCAATACATGCTGTTTTGTGTCCAAGTTGTGCAGCTCTTATTGCACAAACATAACCGCCTGGACCTCCACCAATTACTATAACGTCATAATTTTCCATTATAAATCCAAAAACAACCTTCTTGGGTCTTCTAAAATCTCTTTGACTCTTACTAGAAATGAAACAGCTTCTTTACCATCAATAATTCTATGGTCATAAGATAGTGCTAAATACATCATTGGTCTTATTTCAATTTTTCCCTCAATAACAATTGGTCTTTGAACAATATTGTGCATACCCAATACACCAGATTGCGGCGGATTAAGTATTGGTGTCGATAACATTGATCCATAAATTCCACCATTAGTAATTGTAAAGGTCCCTTCTTGAAGATCATCAATTGTCAATTGACCATCTCTTGCTTTTCCACCTAGGTTGATAATTTCTTTTTCAATATCAGCAAATGACATTTGATTAGCACTTCTAACAACTGGTACCACCAAACCTTTATCAGTTCCAACTGCCACCCCAATATTATAATAATTTTTATACACAATTTCATCTCCTTGAATTTCAGCATTGACTGCTGGAAAAGTTTGTAAAGCATTTACACAAGCTTTCACAAAAAAGGACATAAAACCTAGCTTAACATTATAAATCTTTTGAAACTCATCTTTATTATCTTTTCTCATTTGCATTATCATTGACATATCAACTTCATTGAATGTGGTAAGCATAGCTGCAGTGTTTTGAGCTTCTTTAAGTCTTTTCGCAATAGTTGCTCTAAGCCTGGACATTCTCACTCTTTCCTCCGGACCCTTATTTTGAAATTTCTTGTCTATTCCAGGACTTAAGCCCATTAGGCCAATTAAATCACTCTTAAGAATTTGTCCTCTACGACCTGATCCACGAATATTTGTTATATCTATGTTATTTTCAGCTATCAGTCTTTTTGCTGAAGGTGAAGGTTCTGTTTTTTTTTTCAATATTTAACTGAACCACATTTGGTTCCTCGTCAACTTTTTTATTCACGATTTTCTCGTCTTCTTTTTTTTCAATTTTGACTACTTTTTTTTCTTGCTGTGCAGCTTTCTTTATATTTGAAACTGTATCTCCAATTTCACCTAACTTTGTACCAACCTCGACTGTTTCACCCTCCTGAATAGCTATCAAAGATAGAATGCCACTTGATGGAGAAGTAACCTCTACGCTTACTTTATCTGTTTCTAATTCTACTAATGGTTCGTCCTCATTAACCTTCTCACCACTTTTTTTAAGCCATTTAGCAACAGTTGCTTCGGTTACAGATTCTCCAAGTGTAGGTACTAAAATTGGCGAGCTCATTATTCAATTATCGCTTTTGTAACAATTTCCTCTTGTTGGGCAAGATGTTTTTTAAGGTATCCAGTTGCAGGTGATGCAGATGGTGACCTTCCTACATAGCTTATCTTTTTTGGTTCTGATTTTAAATATCCTAGTGTGCGATTTATATATCTTTCTACATGATTCCAGCATCCCATATTTTGTGGTTCTTCTTGACACCAAATAATTTTTTTAACATTTTTAAATCTATTCAAATGCTTTGCTAATGTTTTTGCTGGAAAGGGATATAATTGTTCAATACGAACTATTTGTACTTTATCAGCTTTTAATTTTTCTCTTTGATCCACGATATCGTAATATATTTTACCAGAACAAAGTATAACTCTATCGATTGTATCATCGTCTGCTAATGAAATCATATTATATTTTGAAAATTCTGCTTTATCAGATAATACTCGATGAAAAGAATTGTCTTTTGTAAAATCATCTATTTCTGAAGTACATTTTTTATTTCTCAATAAAGATTTGGGTGTAAATATAATTAACGGTTTTCTAAATGGTCTATGAATTTGTCTGCGTAGTGCGTGAAAATAATTAGCAGGTGTAGTACAGTTTACTATTTGTATGTTTTCTTGTGCACACGCTTGCAAGTAACGTTCAATTCTTGCAGAGGAATGTTCTGGGCCTTGACCTTCATATCCATGTGGAAGTAACATTACTAATCCACTCGCCCTTGTCCATTTTTTTTCTCCTGAACTAATAAATTGATCAAAAATTACTTGAGCACCGTTTGCAAAGTCTCCAAATTGCGCTTCCCACAATACAAGAGTGTCTGGATCAGTCAACGAATAACCATATTCAAATCCTAAAACACCCATTTCAGATAACAAACTATCTATCACTTCTACTTTTCCCTGATTGGCAGAAATATTTTTCATTGGAAAATAACGCTCACCAGTGATTTGATCATTTATTCCTGCATGTCTATGGCTGAATGTACCTCTAACTGTATCTTGACCCACTAGTCTAATTCCATTTCCTTCGTCAGCCAGACTTGCTAATGCCAAAGTCTCCGCCAAAGCCCAATCAATATCTTTTCCAGCATCTATCATTTTGAGTCTATTTTCAAAAATCCTTTTAATAGTTTTATGAGCATTAAATTTGGATGGTATAGAACTAACCTTTCTACCGATTGCTTTCAGTTTTTCTAAATCTATACCTGTGATACCTCTTCTGTCTTGTCCTTGCTCAGAAGTAAACTTAGACCAAACTCCGGTAAACCAATCATACTCGTTAGATATATAGCTCTTAGAGGCTTCAAACTCTTCATCTAATCTATTTTGATAATCTTTTTTTTGTGTTTCAAAATCATTTTCAGTTATTATGCCTGTATCAATTAAATTTTTTGAATACTTTAATAATGTAGACTCTTGCTCTCTAATTTTCTGATACATTATAGGTTGAGTGAATGATGGTTCATCACCTTCATTGTGCCCAAATTTTCTATAACAAAAAATATCTATGACAACATCCCTTCTAAATTTTTGTCTGTATTCAGTAGCTATTTTAGCACAATATGTAACTGCTTCTGGGTCGTCACCATTAACGTGGAAAATTGGAGCTTGAACCATTTTTGCCGCTTCTGAAGGATAAGGTGATGATCTTGAAAACTCTGGTTGAGTTGTAAAACCTATTTGATTATTAACTATAATATGAATTGTTCCTCCAATGTTATGTCCAGTTAATCCAGACATAGCAAAACATTCTGCAACAATACCTTGTCCTGCAAACGCAGCATCTCCATGTAATAAAATTGGAATAACTTGATTCCTCTCTTTATCTTTATGATAATCCTGCTTTGCCCTAGTCTGTCCAAGAACTACAGGATTGACAGCTTCTAAGTGTGATGGATTTGCAGTTAAACTTACGTGTACTAAATTACCATCAAATTCTCTATTTGCTGAAGCACCCAAGTGATATTTTACATCTCCTGAAACACCGCCACTTGCTATTCCTGGATCTCCAGCAAATTCCTTAAATATTTTTTTTAACGGTTTTTGAATTACATTCGTTAAAATATTCAATCTACCTCTATGCGGCATACCAATTTTAACTTCTTTACAACCTAGGGCACCACCTCTCTTAATAATTTGCTCCATTGCAGGTATCAAGGACTCGCAACCATCTAAACCAAATCTTTTTGTTCCAACATATTTTTTTGCTAAATATTTTTCAAATCCATCAGCTTCAATCAATCTATTCAAAATCGCTTTCTTTCCTTTTTTTGTAAAATGAATTTCTTTATCTTTGCCCTCGATACGGCTTTGTATCCAGCTTTTCTCCTCAGGATCAGTCATATGCATAAACTCAAAACCAATATTAGAACAATAAGTTCTATTTAAAATTTCAAGTATTTCTTTAAGCGTGGCATATTTTAAACCTAACACTTCATCTAAAAAAATTTTTTTATTCAAATCTTTATTTGTAAAACCATAAGTCTTCGGATCTAACTCAGGAGCATATTCCTTTCTTAATAATTGAAGAGGATCAAGATCAGCATTTAAGTGACCTCTAATCCTATAAGCTCTAATCATCATTATAGCCCGGACTGAATCTTTAGTGCTAATCTCGGAATTATTATCAGAGTTTAGATTGTTTTCATTTTCTATTTTAATCTTGTTTTCTAATATAGAATTCAGTTTTTCTGGAATAAATCTTTCATATATATCTGGATTAATTTCCGAATTTAATTTTAATTTTTTTGGTTCCCAAGAAGCTTTTTTATTTTCAGTAGCTAATTCTTTGTCATCTCTTATACCCTCAAAATATTGTTTCCAGCTATCTGGGACAGCATTAGGATTATCGCAAAATTTATCATACATTTGTTCAATATAAGATGAATTAGATTTGCTTAAAAATGAAGTTGTCTGAAAAATTTTATTCTTAGATGAAGACATTTAAAGTTATTATATCAACCATTTAATACTGATTTCAATGTTTTTCCAATGTCTGCTGGTGATTCTGTTACTGTAATACCGCATGATTGCAAAGTTTTGATTTTATCTTTAGCTCCTCCTTTTCCACCAGCGATTATAGCCCCGGCATGACCCATCCTACGGCCTGGGGGGGCTGTGATACCAGCTATAAACCCAACTGTAGGCTTTTTTATGGTATGGTTTTTCAAAAATTCCGCTGCTTCCTCCTCTGCTGAACCACCAATCTCTCCAATCATAACAATAGAATCAGTGTTTTTATCATTTAAAAAAAGATCAAGACAATCTATGAAATTTGTACCATTTACAGGATCCCCGCCAATACCGATACAGGTTGATTGACCTAATCCTTCAGCTGTTGTTTGCGCAACCGCTTCATAGGTTAAAGTTCCAGACCTTGAAACTATACCCACTGTTCCTTTCTGATGAATATGACCTGGCATTATTCCAATTTTACATTCATCTGGCGTAATAACTCCTGGACAGTTTGGTCCAATCAATCTTGATTTAGAGGATAAAAGTTTTTCTTTAATTTTTATCATATCAAGGATTGGTATACCTTCAGTAATACATACAATTAATGGAACTTTTGCATCAATAGCTTCTGAAATTGCTGATGCTGCAAATTTTGCTGGGACATAAATCATAGTTGCGTTAGCTCCCGTTTCATCCACTGCTTCTTTAACAGTGTTGAACACAGGTTTTCCAAGATGAACTTGGCCACCTTTTTTTGGGGTTACTCCTCCAACAAGATTTGTACCATAGGCTAACGCTTGTTCAGAATGGAAAGTCCCATTGGATCCGGTAAAGCCCTGACAAATTAATTTAGTATTTTTATCAATCAATACTGACATTTTATTTTATTGCCTCAACTATCTTTTTAGCTGCATCATTTAAATCATCCGCTGATATAATTGTAAGTCCAGAATTATTTAAAATTTCTTTCCCTTTTTCAAAATTTGTACCAGCTAGTCTTACAACCAAAGGAATGTTTAACTGAGTTTCCTTTGCTGCGGCAACTACACCCTCGGCAATTACATCACACTTCATGATACCGCCAAAAATATTAATCAAAATTCCTTTAACGTTTTTATCTGATAAAATAATTTTAAACGCTGCACTCACTTTCTCTTTAGATGCACCACCACCAACATCTAAAAAATTAGCAGGTTCGCATCCGTAAAGATTTATAATATCCATCGTCGCCATAGCTAGACCTGCGCCATTAACCATACATCCAATCTGTCCGTTTAATTTAATGTAAGCCAGATCATATTTGCTGGCTTCTATTTCCATAGGGTCTTCTTCGTTCAAATCTCTATACTTTAAAATTTCAGGTTGCCTAAAAAGTGCATTATCATCAAAATTTATTTTTGCATCGAGACAAATGACCTTATTATCTTTAGTTAATATTAAAGGATTTATTTCTATTAAGTTTGCATCAGTTTTAATTAATGCTTGAAATAAAGCTTGAATTATTTTTTTACCATCGTCTAAAGACGAACCTTTTAAATTATATGGTTTTAATATACTTAATACATCATCATCATTGACCTTTTCATTAATATTTAAACGTGTTGTAAAAATTTTTTCTGGTGTCTTTGATGCAACTTCTTCGATGTCCATGCCTCCTTCTGCGCTTGAAATAAAAGCTATTTTAGAACTTGTTCGATCTACCAAACAGGATAAATAAAATTCTTTATTAATTTCAGATGCGTCTTCTAGGTAAAGCCTTTTTACCTCTCTGCCTTGCGGACCTGTTTGATGTGTAACAAGAACTTTACCAAATAAATCTTGTGCCTCTTTCTTTAACTCATCAAAATTATTAACTAACTTTACTCCACCTGCCTTACCTCTGCCTCCTGCATGAATTTGCGCTTTTAAAACTATTTTGCTAGTTTTTATTTTTTTTGAAGCTTCCTCTAATTCTTTTAAATTATGAACCGGAATACCGTTTGGAACTGGTGCTCCAAATTTTCTTAATATTTCTTTTGCTTGATGCTCGTGAATATTCACTTTTATTTTAAAGATGGATCAATATTTTTTGCTGCAACTAAAAGCTCATTAACTGCATCAATTGAAATATCAAAATTCTTTTTCTCCTCTTGATCTAAATCTAATTCTATAATTTTTTCTATACCACCAGACCCTATAACAGCTGGAACGCCAGCATAAAGATCTTTCACACCATATAAATTATCTAAATAAACTGCGCATGGCAGCGTTTTTTTTTGATTTTTGATATACGACTCTGCCATATCAATAGCGGAGGCAGCTGGAGCATAAAATGCCGAACCATTTCCTAAATATTTAACAATTTCAGCTCCCCCCTTTCTAGTTCTTTCAATTATAGAGTCTAGTTTTTCTCTAGATAACTTTCCATCACTTACAAAATCTATTAAATTTTTACCATCTATCGTTGTTCTATTTGGTACAGGAACCATCGTATCACCGTGGCCCCCAAGTACAAACGAGTCAATCTTGCTTATAGGAACATTTAATTCTCTTGATAAAAATAACTTAAAGCGAGAAGTATCTAAAACTCCAGCCATGCCAACCACCATATTTTTTGGCAATCCAGAATATTTTTGTAGCGCCATAACTATTACATCTAAAGGATTTGTAATACAGATAACAAATGCCTTTGGTGATGCTTTTGCAATTCCTTCGCCAACTTGCTTGATAATCTTAAGATTTGTTCCTAAGAGATCATCTCTAGTCATACCGGGTTTTCTAGGGATACCCGCGGTTATAATAACAACGTCAGAATTTTTTGTATCATCGTAATTATTTGTACCTACAAATTTTACATCAAAACCGTCAATTGCAGAAGATTGTGCAATATCTAAAGCTTTACCTTTCGCTACTCCAGCAGCTACATCAAATAATACAACTTCATCTGCAAGCTTTTTTAATCCGATTAAATGAGCTAATGTGCCTCCTATTTGACCTGCTCCAATAAGAGAAATTTTTTTCATGATGGATATATATTTTAAGACAATAAAAAATCAAAGCCTAAAATGAAGCAGAAATATCTTAACATTTGCTTTAATATGATAGTTTAGTGACGCAAAACAATATTAAGCATTCTTCTTAATGGCTCAGCCGCACCCCATAACAATTGATCCCCAACAGTAAAAATATTCAAATATTCTTCTCCAACATTGAGTTTTCGAATTCTTCCAACAGGTATATTTAATGTTCCGCTTACACTCGCAGGACTCAATTCTTTAATGGTAGCTTCCTTCTCATTTTTTACAATTTTTGTCCATTTACTTGTGCCTTCAATAATATGCTCTATTTCTTTAATTGGTAAATTTCTTCTAAGTTTAATAGTTAATGCAGAACTGTGTGAACGCATTGCTCCTATTCTCACACATGTTCCATCAATTGGTATCGGGGTTTCCTCAGTGCCAAGTATTTTATTTGTTTCTGCAAAAGCTTTCCATTCCTCTCTGGATTGACCATTTTCCATTTTAACATCAATCCATGGTATTAAACTGCCTGCTAAAGGCACCTCGAAGTTTTCAGTAGGATATTTTTTTGAATTCATTTCATTGCAAACTAATTTATCAATCTCTAAAATTTTTGAGGATGGCTCTTTAAGAAGTTCTCGAACAGTATTATTAAGGACACCCATTTGCGTTAAAAGTTCTTTCATATGTTGTGATCCACCACCCGAAGCAGCTTGATAAGTCATTGATGAAGCCCATTCTACTAAATTTTCTTTAAATAATCCTCCAACGGCCATTAACATACAGCTTATTGTGCAATTACCGCCTATAAAATCTTTATTTCCTGATTGTAAAGAATTTAAAATAATATTTTCATTTATAGGATCTAAGATAATTGTACTAGATTTTTCCATGCGCAGGTGTGACGCTGCATCAATCCAGTATCCATTCCATCCGTCATCCCTTAATTTCTTAAATATTTTTTTTGTATAGTTACTGCCTTGACAAGTTATAATAACCTGCATTTTTTTTAATTGCTCGATATCTTCTGCGTCTTGTAAAACGCTCGATCCTTTCCCAAAATCAGGACCCTCTTTACCAGCTTGTGACGTGCTAAAAAAAACTGGATCACTAATGCTATTAAAATCATTCTCCTCGATCATCCTATTAATTAGCACAGAGCCAACCATTCCTCTCCAACCAATAATTCCAACCCTTTTTATAGTCATGGGTTAACTATAAATCAATTTTGTTAATAATTAAAAAAAAAAATACTGCTTTTATCTGAGATGTGTGTTTTGCTATGATAATTTTTCAGTCACCAGCATTTTCTTGATAGAGCCAATTGCTTTTGCTGGGTTTAAACCTTTGGGGCATGCATTTGTACAATTCATTATAGTATGACATCTAAAAAGTTTTAGTTCATCTGCTACTCTATTTAACCTTTTTTTTCTCTCCTCATCTCTACTATCAATGATCCATCGATAAGCTTGTAAAAGAACTGCTGGGCCAAGATATTTATCACCATTCCACCAATAACTTGGGCAAGAGGTTGCGCAGCATGCGCACATAATACACTCGTATAATCCATCTAATTTTGATCTATCCTCTATTGATTGCAAGCCCTCAGAACCGTTTGATTTTTCTGTAGACTGCATCCAAGGTTCTACTGATTGATATTGTTTATACAATTGTTTTAAATTTGGAACCAAATCTTTAATTACTGGCATATGAGGCAAAGGATAAAGGTTTATATCACCTTTTATTTCTTTTGATGATTTTGTACACGCGAGTGTATTTGAGCCATCTATATTCATTGCACATGATCCACAAATTCCTTCTCTACAAGATCGTCTAAAAGTCAATGAAGAGTCAATCTCATTTTTAATCTTAATCAGAGCATCAAGGACCATGGGCCCACAGTTGTCCATGTCAACCTCATATGTATCTATCCTTGGATTTACACCTTCTTCGGGATTCCATCTATAAACGTTTATTTTTTTTATATTTTTAGAACTATTTTCAGATTTAAAATAATTTCCTTTTTGAATCTTCGAATTCTTAGGTAAGTTGAATTGGACCATAATTAATAGACTCTTGCTTTCGGAGGAAAATACTGAACATCATTAGTTAGGGTATAATTGTGAACATTTCTATAGTTTATTTTTACTTTGCCATCTTCATGCCAAGCTAAAGTATGTTTCATCCAGTTTTCATCATCGCGATCTTTAAAATCTTCTCTAGAATGCGCTCCTCTGCTTTCTTTTCTATTTTCTGCTGAAGCTACAGTAACTTGTGACTGTCTAATTAAATTATCAAATTCTAATGCCTCGACTAAATCGGTATTAAAAATTAATGACTTATCTTTAATGGAAAGGTCAGATAAACCTTTCCATGGTTCTTGAATTTCACTAAGTCCTTCTCTTAATGTTTTGTCAGTTCTAAATACTGCACATTTATTTTGCATGACTCTTTGCATTTTATCTCTTAATACAGCTGTCGGTGTTGTACCATCTGAACTTCTAATCTTATCAAATCTATCTAGACATTTTTGAGTTTGGGTCTCAGAGATACTTTCGTGTTTAGAATTAGGTTTGACTTTTTCTGCAGCTTTCATTGCTGCTGCTTTACCAAAAACTACCAGGTCAATTAATGAGTTGGATCCTAAACGGTTAGCACCATGCACTGATACACACGCTGCTTCCCCAACAGCCATCAACCCATCAACTATTTTGTCAGATCCATCAGCTTCTTTAGCTAAAACTTCACCAAAGTAATTTGTTGGTATACCACCCATATTATAATGAACTGTAGGAAGAACTGGTATTGGTTCTTTGGTAACATCTACACCAGCAAAAACTTTTGCTGATTCGGATATGCCTGGTAATCTCTCTTTAAGAATTTTCTCATCTAAGTGATTAAGATGTAAAAAGATATGGTCTTTATTTTTACCAACACCGCGTCCCTCGTTTATTTCAATAGTCATAGATCTAGAAACTACATCTCTTGATGCTAAATCTTTCGCTGAAGGAGCATATCTTTCCATAAACCGCTCTCCTTCTGAATTTACTAAAAATCCACCTTCACCTCTACTGCCTTCCGTAATCAAGCATCCCGCACCATAGATTCCTGTTGGGTGAAATTGGACAAACTCCATATCTTGTAAAGGAAGACCAGCTCGTAATACCATACCACCACCATCACCTGTGCAAGTGTGAGCTGATGTAGCTGAGAAATATGCTCTACCATAACCTCCTGTTGCCAAAATAACTGTTTTAGATCTGAAACGATGAATGGTTCCATCTTGCAAATTCCAAGCTATCACCCCTTGGCACTTGTCATTTTCCATAATTAAATCTAGTGCAAAGTACTCAATAAAAAATTCTGTATCTCTCTTTAAAGCCTGACCATATAAAGTATGTAAAATTGCATGTCCTGTCCTATCAGCTGCTGCACAAGTTCTTTGTACAACACCGTTTCCATAATTTTTTGTCATTCCTCCAAATGGTCTTTGGTATATTTTGCCTTCTTCAGTTCTGCTAAATGGTACGCCATATTTTTCTAATTCAATAACCGCTTGTGGTGCTTCCTTGCACAAAAATTCAATAGCATCTTGATCGCCTAGCCAATCTGCGCCCTTTACAGTATCGTACATATGCCAACGCCAATCATCTTCACACATATTTCCTAATGCTGCTGATATTCCGCCTTGTGCGGCTGCAGTATGACTTCTAGTTGGGAAGACTTTAGAAATGCAGGCAGTTTTAAGACCAGCCTCAGATAATCCAACTGCTGCTCTTAAACCTGAACCACCAGCTCCAACGACAACGACGTCGTATTCGTGATTAATAATATCATAACTCATAAGCTCAATATAATCATTGCTGTGATAGCGACAAGAGGAATAATTATCGAAATTAGTAAAATAAACGTACTTGCTGCTTTTTTGATTGCGGCATTATGAATATAATCTTCAAAAATTTCTCCCATTCCAATTCTCATATGAAAGAAAGCCAAAATAAATATTAAACTTAAAAAAGCAGTATTTAGTTTATTGTCAAAGAAATTTACCGCATCAGAATATGAAAAAGTCATAAGGTTGTCATAATTAAACAAAAACCAAATCAATAAGGGCAATAGTAACACCGCAGCAATTCTTTGCATTAGCCATTTTGATACAACATTATTCATTAAATTATCCAAGCCAAAAAAGTTAAAATAAAAGAGAGAACTAACACAATTATTCCGCTGAGGTTAGCAACTTTTAAATCGTAGCCATATCCCATATCCCAAAACATATGTCTAATTCCATTTAATAAGTGATATGAAAATGACCAGCTAAATCCTATAAAAATAAATTTTCCAACAAAAGTTTTTGCAAAAATCTCATAATAATTAAAAATATTTTCACCTAAAAAAAGCATGCATATCCACAACGCAAAAAGTGTAATACCTGCAAGGTTGATAATTGAGGTCAAACGATGAGTTATTGATAATAAAGATGATAATTGCCATTTATATACTTGAAGGTGCGGAGATAATGGTCTTTCAGATTTCATAGCTTAGTTTGTAACTTAAATTCTTATTTTTTTAAAACTGTAAATTGTCACAATAATTAAAGGTTACTTTAATTTATCTATAATTGCTGAACCCATTTCACTTGTAGATACTTTCTCTTTACCAGATTCCATAATATCTGGAGTTCGTAAACCGTCTTTAAGAACTGACTTTACAGCCTTGTCTATATCATCGGCATATGTATCTAGATCTAATGAATATTTTAGAGCCATTGCAAAACTTAAAATCATAGCTAACGGATTAGCTACACCTTGACCAGCTATATCAGGCGCTGAACCATGACAAGGTTCATACATTGATCTTATTCTACCATTTTTATCCCTCTCACTTAAAGATGCTGATGGCAACATCCCTAAAGAACCAGTTAACATTGCAGCTTCATCAGAAAGCATATCTCCAAATAAATTATCAGTTACAATCACATCAAATTGTTTTGGATTTCTTACCAATTGCATGGCACAATTATCAGCAAGCATATGACTTAATTCAATATCTCTATACTCTTCGTTTTCATCATAAAACTTTTGTACTTCTTCTTTCCATAACATACCTGCTTCCATCACATTAGATTTTTCAGCGGATGTTACTTTTTTATTTCTTTTTTTTGCTAAATCAAAAGCAACTTTAGTAACACGTACGATTTCTCTAGAAGTATATACATGAGTATTTACACCTTTGCGTTCTCCATTTGCAATTGGCTCAACACCACGTGGTTCACCGAAATAGATACCTCCTGTAAGCTCTCTTACAATCATAATATCCAAATCCGAGACAATTTCTGGTTTTAAGCTAGAAGCACTTACTAATTCAGAAAAACATATTGCAGGTCTTAAATTAGCAAATAATCTTAATTCTTTCCTCAATCTTAACAAAGCGCGCTCTGGTCTTTTTGAAAATTCTAATTCATCATATTTTGGTCCACCAACTGCACCCAATAAAACTGCATCACTATCCATGGCTTTATATAAAACATCATCTGTTAAAGGTGTTTTTTTTTGATCATAGGATACACCGCCTGCAAGCTCTTCTGTTATTTTAAGATCTAGTTTTTTATTAGCATTTAACCAATTAATTATTTTTTTAACCTCAGACATAATCTCTGGGCCAATTCCATCACCGGCAAGTAACAATAAATTTTTAGGCACTAAATAACCAAGGAGTCTCTTTTTTTTTCTTAATTAAATAATCTTCGACATC
>MDTD01011112.1_pt1 | contig 14187 bp, 20 predicted proteins | sample 811221 | NCBI WGS metagenome assembly MDTD01 (sample SAMN05326646, study PRJNA326480) | marine metagenome | isolation source: seawater | place: Pacific Ocean: South West | collected 2011
GAAATAAAAAAGAAAAAAGGTAGAAAGAAAAAAAATGAGAACGAACACCTAAAAAATGTTTCAATTCCAAAAGGTATTGATATTGACAGTGTTGATTTAGATAAAGCAAAATATTTATGCTCTTTACCAAGAGTGCTTGGCCAACATCCGGAAAATGGTCAGGATATAACTTTAAATTCAGGTCGATTTGGTCCCTATTTAAAATGTGAAAATAAATCTGCCAGGCTTGAAAATATTGACGACCTTTTTTCGATAGGATTAAATAGAGCAATTACAATGATAGCAGAGGCTAAACCTGGTCGTATATCCTCTTCACTAATTAAAGATTTAGGTGAGCATCCTGAGGATAAAAAACCAGTAAGAATTATGAAAGGACAATACGGTCCATATATAAAATATAAATCTTTAAATGCTACAATACCCGAAGAAAAAGATCCAAATGATTTGACAATGGAAGAAGCTTTAATTTTAATCGAAAAAAGAAAAGAATATGATAAAACAAAAAAAAGGAGTAAGAAAAAATGAAAAATATCTATGTATTTATTATTTTAAATTTATTTATTTTTAGCAATTTAACAGCTGAAGAAGAAAAATGTAGAGATTTAAGGGATAAACCTGTTGAATATTCAAAATGTATTGCAAAATTTGGTAAAGATCTTGGCACTAAAGGTTTAGAAAAATTAAATACAGATTCTAAATTAACGGACTGGCTAAAGAAAAAATTAGGAAAATAGATGGGAAAAATAGACGATAAAATTAAATCACTCAATATAATCCTTCCAAAACCAAAAGCACCTGTAGGTGCATACGTAGCAACTAAAATCGTAGGCAAATTTTTATATATCTCAGGACAAGTTTCTATAGATAAAAACTCAAATTTAATTAAAGGAAAAGTTGGCAAAGACTTAGATATTAATCAAGGATATCAAGCAGCAGAAAGATGCGGATTGAGTATAATTGCTCATGCACAAAAAGCTTGTGACGGAGATTTAGATAAAATTAGATCGTGTATAAAATTAACTGGATATGTGAATTCTAACAACGATTTTGAAGATCAACCTAAAATTATAAATGGTGCTTCAGATATAATTTCCAAAATATTTGGAGAGAAAGGTAAACATACAAGAGCAGCAATTAGTGCAAATAGTTTACCATTAGGAGTAGCAGTTGAAGTAGATGCTATTTTTGAAATTAATTGATATCCGGTCGACCGATTGAATAGTATTCTATATTATTTTTTTTCATTTCATTAGAATTATACAGATTTCTTAGATCAAAAATTTTAAAATTTTTGCTCTTTATCAATTTTCTAAAATCGATAGATTTAAATTCATCCCATTCAGTAAGTAAAATGACTAAATTAGCATTTTTACAATTATCTTTAATATTTTTTTTAAATACACAATTCTTTAATTTTAAAAATTCTTTTTTTTCCCCTGATGGATCGTAATAAGATATTTTTGCACCTTTACTTGATAAATAAGGCATAATTTTAAGAGCTGAAGAATCTCTCATATCGTCTGTATTGGGTTTAAATGTTACTCCTAAGAGAGATATATTTTTATTTTTTAATGTAGAACCTAAAATTTTATGAATTCTTTTTATTAATAGTTTTATCCTACTCTGATTTGATCTTATCACAGTTTTTACCACAGGAAGATTTATTTTAAATTTCTCGGCAGCTGAAACTAATCCTTTTGTATCTTTTGGAAAACAAGAACCGCCATAAGGAGGTCCTGCTCTTAAAAAACGACCACCTATTCTTGTGTCAGAGCCCATCCCTAATGAAATATCCTCAATATTTACTCCTGCTTTTTCACATAAATTTGCCAACTCATTAATAAAAGTTATTTTTGTAGCTAAAAATGCATTAGATGCATATTTTATTAGTTCTGCTCCTCTTCTTGATGAGGCAATAAATTTAGCACCTTTATTTATTGATGGAGAGTAAAGTTTTTTCATTATACTAAATATTCTTTTCTCATTTGACCCTATTACAATTCTATCAGGATATCTGAAATCCCTAATAGCTTCACCCTCTCTCAAAAATTCTGGATTTGAAATTACTGTAAATAATCTTCTTTTTTTTTTAAGAATTTTTTCAATTTCATCGCCAGTTCCTACTGGAACGGTAGATTTAGTTACAATAATCTTTTTTTTATTTGAAAAACTAAGTATTTCTTTTACACATTTATAAACAAAAGATAGATCAACTTTTAGTGATCCTTTTTTGCTTGGAGTACCCACACATATAAAAATTATATCAGATGATTGAATAGCTTTTTTTAAGTCTGTAGTAAATAATAATCTTTTGGCTAAATAATTTTTTTTTATTAATTCGCTTAAACCAGGTTCATAAATTGGTGAAATTCCAGAATTAAGTTTTTTTATCTTTTCTTTATCTTTATCGACACAATATACTTGATTACCGATATCAGCAAAGCAAGTTCCGCTTACTAAACCAACATATCCGGTTCCTATCATACAAACTTTCATTAAATTCCTTTATTTATCTTAATACCTGACTCAATATAACCTTTTAAAGTACCGCAGTCTAAATATTTTCCTTTAAATATGTTTCCATAAAATTTAATATTTTTATAAATTAAATTTCTTATAGCATCGGTAATGTGCAGTTCTTTTCCTTGACCAGGTTTTAATTTTTTAATCTCATTAAATATTTCTAATGGTAAAATATATCTGCCTATTATCGCAAAATTAGAGGGAGCTTTTTTAATACTTGGTTTTTCGACCACATCTTTTATTCTAAAGTAATTACTCTTTTTATCTTTAATGGATAAGATTCCCCATCTCGATACAGTTTTTTTATCCACTCTTTTTGTAGCAATTATCGACCCTTTTGTTTTTTTATGAAGTTTGATTAACTCTTTTGAACAATTTTTTTTAATTATTAAATCATCGGGTAAAAGCATTAAAAAAAACTTTCCTTTAATGTATTTACTACACTTTAAAACAGCATCACCAGTTCCCTTTGGTTTATTTTGATAAACAAATTTAATCATTTTTTTAAATTTTTTAATTTTTTTATATTCTTCTAATATTCTTTTATTTTTTTTTTGTTTAAGTATTTTTTTATAAAATTTATCATTAAAAAAATATTTTTTAATAGACTCTTTTTCTTTTGAAATTATAAAAATAAATTCTTTAATTCCTGCATCAACACACTCTTCTAATATATATTCTAAATTAGGTTTGCCATTTATAGGCATAAGCTCTTTAGGTATAACGCTTGTTAAAGGGAGCATTCGTGTACCTAAGCCTGCTAAAGGAATAATTGCTTGTTTTATCATAAGATTCTTATAATAGTTATTATCATTGCTTGATATAAATGAAAATATTTAAAGATAAACAGACATTACAAAACGAACTTTTCCATAATAAGGATATATCCTTTATTCCCACAATGGGAGGGTTACATAAAGGCCATATATCGCTTATTCGCAAGTCTAAAAAATTTAAACTTAAGACATTAGTTTCAATCTATGTAAATCCCTATCAATTTAATGAAAAAAAGGACTTCAATTCTTATCCTAAAAGCAAAAGAGAAGATTTAAAAATATTAAAAAAATTAAAGGTTGATTATTTATTTATGCCCTCTTTTAAAGATATGTATGGATTTAATACAAAAAATAAAATTTATTTAGACAAATCTTCTAAAAAGCTTTGTGGCAGATTCAGAAAAGGCCACTTTGAAGGAGTATTAAATGTTGTTAATAGATTTTTAGAAATAGTTAAGCCCAAATATATTTTTATGGGTGAAAAAGACTATCAACAGTTGTATTTAGTAAAAAAGCACATTTTAAAAAGAAAGATTAAATCAAAATTAATTCCATGTAAAACAATAAGAGAAAAAAGCGGTTTAGTTTGTTCTTCAAGAAATTTCAACTTAAAAAAAAAAGATACTAAAATTGCTTCAAATATTTATAAATATCTAATTAAATATAAAAGAAAAATCAAAAAAAATATAAATATTTTTGATGAAAAAGAATTAAAAAAAAAAATTATTGATTTAGGAGCGAGCAAAATAGATTATATAAAGTGTTATAATTTAAAAGATCTAAAGGAAGTTAAAAAAAGAAATAAAAATTTTAATCTCTTTACTGCTTACTATTTAAAAAATGTTAGATTAATAGATAATCTTTAATTTAAAAAGTAATACGATCCTAAACCTAAAAATGATAAAAAACCAATTACATCAGTTATTGTTGTAACAAACACGCTTGATGCTAATGCCGGATCTATATTTAATTTTTTGAGAGAAACAGGTACAAGTATTCCAAATAAACCGGCAACAATCATATTTAGTATCATTGAAACTCCTATCAGTAATGAAAGATTAATTTCTTTAAACCAAAATTGTACTATTACCGCAGTAATAACTGCAAATATAATTCCGTTTAAAATTCCTATCAAAAATTCTTTTATTACTACACGATTAAAATTACTTTTAGATAACTCTTGAGTTGCTATTGCCCTGATTGTAACAGCTAGCGTTTGCATTCCAGCATTACCACCCATTGAAGCTACAATTGGCATTAGGAATGCAAGAGCTACCATTTGTTCAATAGATGCACCAAAAAAACTTATTACCCACGTTGCAAGTAAAGCTGTAAATAAATTTAATAATAACCAATTAAATCTTCTTTTTGTTTTTACCATAACACTGTCTGTTATTTCTTCATCACCTACCCCAGCTAATCTTAATACATCTTCTTCCGCTTCCTCTTGTACAACAGTTACAACATCATCAGCTGTTATCATTCCAACTAATTTATTATCTCTATTAACAACTCCTGCAGATATCAAATTATAATTCTCAAATGCATTACCTACTTCTTCTTGATCCATATTTGCTGAGATTAAAACAGGCATTTCAGTCATAATCGAATTCATCTTTGAGTCTCTTGATGTTCTTAATACCCTTGATGAAGGAACTGTGCCTATTGGTTTGAATTCATTATCAACAATAAAAATTTCTAGAAACTCTTTTGGAAGGTCACTTGTCTCTCTAAGATAATCTATAGTTTGTCCTACAGTCCAATTACTAGGTACAGCCGTAAATTCTCTTTGCATAATTCTAGCTGCAGAATCTTCCGGATAACTAAGTCCTTCCTCTAATAAAAATTTGTCTTTTGGAGGTAATTTTTCCAAAATTTTATTTTTAATTGTTTTTTCTAAGTTTTCTAAAATTTTAATAGCATCATCAGATTCCAACCTTTTTATTATTTTTATTATAGAGTCAGTCGATAACAATTTTAAAACCTCTCCCTGTATTGACTCATTTAGTTCAACAAAAATTTCAGGGTCAATATTAAATGATTCAAGTTCAATTAATTTTATCCTAGTGTCTGGATTTAAATTTTCAATTAAGTTAGCAACATCAGCTTCGTGCAGATTTTTTAAGGTTTGATTAATAAATTCCACATTGCCACTCTCAATTTTATCACTGAAAGTGTTGATAAATTCTTTATTAAAATCAAAATTCACTTTTTTATTTCCTGTTGATTTTAGCAAAGCCATAAGTACCTCTATAAAGTTTTTTGAGACTATTAGTCTATAAAGTGATAAAATTCAAATTAAATGAACATTGAGATTAAAATAAGTAAAAAACCTGTTTCCTATAAAAAAGCTATGTTATTGCTAAATAAAAGAGTTGATGAGGTAAAAATAGGAAAAAAAAAGGAACTTATTTGGATATTAGAACACCCAATAACTTACACAGCTGGCATAAGTTATAACGATAAAGATATTCTTGATAAAAGCATCAACGTTATTAAAACTAATAGAGGAGGCAAAATTACTCTACATAACCCGGGTCAAAAAATTGTTTACTTTGTGATTAATTTAAATAATAGGAAAAAAGATATAAGAAAATTTATAAGAACATTAGAAAATAGTATTATTAAATTTTTAAAATTATATAGAATTAGAGCTAATAGAGATAAAAAAAATATTGGTATTTGGGTAAAAAATAAAAAAATTGCTGCTATAGGATTAAGAGTATCAAGATGGATTGCTTACCATGGTTGTTCAATAAATATTACAAATAATCTTCAGAATTATTTAAAAATAGTCCCATGCGGATTAAGTAACAAAAATGTCACTTCAATATTTTCTGAAAAGAAATTAAAACCTAAATATTTTGAAAAAAATTTGGCAAAAATTTTTGTTAAAAATATTTCTAATATCTAAAGATTTTTTTTTAAAAAATTTTCAAAATGATTATTGTACCTAGCTTCGAATGAATATTTCGTATCATTAATTATAAATTTAATTTTATGTGCATGTAGCATCAAATTTTGTAACTTTGATTTTTTTTTTAATATAAAATATTTATTATCACCAATAATGGGATTACCTAAATTTAGAAGTTGTTTTCTTAATTGATGTTTTCTTCCTGTAATAGGTTTTAGTTCAATAAATGAGTATGAATCATTTGATCTTATTACCCTTAAATAGGATATTGCGCTTTGATTTATTTTTTTATTTTTTTCATAGTAAGTTAAATTATCTTTGAGAGTTTTAATTGAGTTGGATATTTTCCCATAGGTCAAAGCTAAATATGTTTTGTGAATTTTTCTTATCCTAAATAAAGATGTAAAAAGTTGTGCGAATTTTCTGTTTTTCGCAATTATGAGTATTCCTGATGTTTCTTTATCAATTCTATGAACGATGTAAGGTTTGGTTCCCTCAAAATATTTTGAATTTTTTAAAATATCTATTATATTTTTAAAAGATTTTGTTCCTGATTGCACAGGAATTCCTGCGGGCTTATTTATTATCAAAAAATTTTCATTATTTTCAATAATATTATAGTCATATTTATTTAATTCTTTTTTTTTCGGTTTATATTTTAGCGTTAAGTTTTTTTTTTGAGGTTTTATTTTCTCAATTTCATAAACCTCAACTTGGTCACCTTCTTGAACTCTATATGAGGACTTTGTCTTTTTTTTATTAACCTTAATTTTATTTAGCCTTATTATTTTTTCTATTAGTGAGTGTGGAATATCTATGACTGTATTTTTAAACCATTTGTCAAAACGAGCCCCGTGAAAGTCGTTATTGACTATGAAAGTTTTAAACATGTAAATTTTAATTATTTTTTTACAGTTTTGGTTTCTGATTTGATGTCTTTATTTTTTTCTTTATTTTCAATTTTTTTAGGTTTATCTACTCTCTTGGCCTCAGGATTTCTATCTACTAATTCTATAACAGCCATTGGAGCGTCATCGCCAGTTCTAAATCCTGCTTTTAAAACTCTAGAATAACCACCTTTTCTTGAGCTATATCTCTTAGAAAGTTCCTCAAAAACTTTTGTCACAGATTTTTTGTCTTGTAGCTTTGAGAATAATCTTTTTTTATTTGATAGAATGTTTTTTTTACCGATTGTTATAACTTTGTCAATTTGAGGTTTAAGTTCTTTTGCTTTTGGAAGTGTAGTAATAATTTGCTCATACTTAATTAATGAATTAAGCATATTTTTGAATAAAGCTTTTCTATGCTCACTTGTTTTATTTAACTTTCTATAACCTAAACTATGTCTCATTAATAAGTATTTTCCTCTAATTTTTTAGAAAGTTCAGCAATATTATCTGGTGGCCAATTGGGTATTTCCATTCCTAAATATAGGGACATTGTGTTGAGCACCTCTTTTATTTCGTTTAATGATTTTCTACCAAAATTTGGTGTTCTTAACATCTCTGGTTCTGTTTTTTGAACTAAATCCCCGATATAAATAATATTGTCATTTTTTAAACAATTCATAGATCTTACCGATAATTCGAGTTCCTCGACTCTTTTTAGAAGATTTCTGTTAAATTCTGGTTCAGATGACTTAACTTCTTTTACAATTTCTTGAGGGTCATCAAAATTCACAAACATCGATAATTGATCTTGAAAAATTCTTGCAGAATAAGCTATAGCGTCTTCAGCATCTACAGTTCCGTTTGTTTCAACTGTCATTATTAATTTATCGTAGTCCAAAGCACTCCCGGCTCTAGTGTTCTCAACTGAAAAAGATACTTTTTTAACTGGGCTAAATAAAGAATCAATAGATATTAAACCTAGAGGACTATCTTCTGATTTATTTTTTGGTGCTTGCACGTAACCTTTTCCAGAACTTACCATTAGCTCCATATGAAAATGTGTCTTTTCATCTAAGTTACAGATAGTTTGCTCGGGATTTAATATTTCAATATCTTGAACTAAAGTAATATCTTTAGCCTTTACTTCTTTCGGTCCTTTAATATCTAAGATTATTTTCTTTTGGGAAGATGAATTTGATTTAATAGCTAAATTTTTTACATTTAAAACAATATCAGTCACATCCTCTCTTACTCCTTTAATTGATGAAAATTCATGAAGGACACCATCTATTTGTATAGCGGTAACAGCGGCACCCTGAATTGACGAAAGTAAAATTCGTCTTAATGAGTTTCCTATAGTTTGACCAAAACCTTTTTCTAATGGCTCAGCTATTACTTTTGCTATTGAACCATCATCATTACTTGTTATATTTAACTTATTAGGTTTGATTAAAGCCTTCCAATTTTTATCTATAACATTTGTATTTGTACTTGGCATTTACACTCTCCTTCTTTTGGGTGGTCTAGCACCGTTATGTGGCATTGGTGTTGTATCTTTGATTGATAAAATTTTAAAACCTTTAGATTGTAAAGATCTAAGCGCTGTTTCTCTTCCAGATCCAGGTCCTTTAACTTGAACAGTCAACGTTCTAAGACCTTGCTCAAAAGCTTTTGATCCAGCATCATCAGCAGCAACTTGTGCAGCGTAAGGAGTTGATTTTCTCGATCCTTTAAATCCCTTTGCACCTGCAGAAGACCAAGATACAACATTACCGTTTTCATCAGCGATAGAAATTATTGTATTGTTAAACGTAGAGTATACATATGCTATCCCTGAAGTTATATTTCGTTTGATTTTCTTTTTTTTCTTAAAAGTGCTTGTTTTTTTAATTTCTGTTTTTTTTAAATCAATTTTTTTTTCAGTTTTTTCTTTTTTTTTTTCCATATGAATTATTTTTTAAGTGGAGTAAGTTTTTTACCAGCAATAGCTATTGCTTTACCTTTTCGTGTTCTAGCGTTACATTGGGTTCTTTGTCCTCTTACCGGTAATTTTTTTTTATGCCTTGTCCCTCTATAACACGCTAAATCGACAAGCCTTTTTATATTAACTGATACTTCTCTTCTTAAATCTCCCTCAACTTTATGATTAGCATCAATAAATTCTCTTATTTTTAAAACCTGATCTTCCGAAAGTTCATTTACTCTTTTAGAAGATGGGATATTCAATTTTTGGCAAATCTTTTTAGAGGAATGAAGGCCTATGCCATGAATATAAGTAAGTGCTATGCTAACAACTTTATTTTGTGGAATATTAATTCCTGCTATACGAGCCATATATTAAATGAGTTTAAGTTTCCTGCGTATTTATATTGAGTAATCATTCAAAGTCAACCCTTGATACCTTCAATAATGCCGCTAATTTCATTGCTAATTTCATCAATTGATGCCTCTCCATTAACAACATTTAATAAATTTGAATTCTTATAATAATCTATAACAGGTTCAGTAGATTTTTCGTAAGTTTTATATCTTTTGATTGCTATTTCTTCATTGTCGTCAGCTCTGCTCTCTTGATTTTTTCTTTCTAAAATTCGAGTTTTAATCGTTTCTAATTTAACTGACAGTCTTAAAACCAAGTCTATTTTTTGATCATATTTTTTTAATAGTTTATCTAAATTTCGTGCTTGATTAAGGTTTCTTGGGTACCCATCAAATATAAGTCTATTTTTGTAAATATTATTTGATATGAATTTTTCTATCAAATCACTTACCGTCTCATTAGATACTAGTTCACCTGCATTAATTACTGACGAGATGTCACTACCTAGTTTTGTATTATTTGAAATCTCTCTTCTTAAAAGTTCTCCAGTTGATAATTGATGTAAGTTAAATTTTCGAGCGATAAATTTTGATTGAGTACCTTTACCAGCACCAGGGGGACCAAATATAATTAAATTCATTAATTTTTATTATCTGCCAAATTTAGTTTTCTTTATTAATGACTCATATTGAGAACTCATTAATCTTGTTTGAACTTGGGTAACAGTATCCATTGCAACTACGACAACAATTAAAATTGAAGTTCCTCCTAGATAGAAAGGAATTGGATATTTAGCAATCAGAAATTCTGGCATCAAACATACAAATGTTAGGTATAATGAACCAACTGTGGTTAATCTTATTAAGATAGTTTCTATATATTCAGCTGTTCTTTCTCCAGGTCTTATTCCTGGAATATAACCTCCATATTTTCTCAAATTTTCAGCAGTCTCTTTGGGATTAAAAACTATAGATGTATAAAAAAAAGCAAAAAAGATAATTCCAGAAGCGTATAATAACATATAAAGAGGTTGACCTTGAGTGAACATAGATGAGATTTGTAGAAAAGTATCTGAATCTGCGAAACCAAAATTAGAGATAGTAACCGGCAACAACAATAAAGCTGAAGCAAAAATTGCTGGTATAACTCCAGCGGTATTTATTTTAAGCGGCAAATGTGAAGACTCACCTCCATACATTTTGTTTCCGACTTGCCTTTTTGGATAATTTATTAAAATTTTTCTCATTGCTCTTTCAAAAAAAACAATAAATAAAACTGTTAGTATAACTAAAATAAAAATTCCAACTATCATAACTGCTGACAGAGCTCCTGTTCTTCCTAACTCAAAAGTTGAGGCTAATGCTCTTGGTATTTCAGCAACAATCCCTGAAAAAATTATTAAAGATATACCGTTTCCAACACCTCTTAGGGTTATTTGTTCGCCCAGCCACATTAAAAAAGTTGTGCCTGCTACCAATGAGATTGTTGTAATTAATCTAAAAGTCATACCAGGTTCTATAACTAAATTTCCTGCATTCTCTAATCCGACCGAAACTCCGTATCCTTGTAGAAAGGCAATTAAAACTGTACCGTACCTTGTTATTTGAGTAATTTTCTTTCTTCCTATTTCACCTTGTTCTTTTAAATTTTTAAAATAATCAGAAACACCTGTTAATAATTGAACTATTATAGCGGAAGAGATATATGGCATTATACCTAATGCAAATATTGCCATTCTTGTTACTGCTCCTCCTGAAAACATGTTAAACATCCCCAATAAACCTTTTTGACTAGAGGCCATAATTTCTTTAAGTGCCGACGGATCAATACCAGCTAAAGGCACGTATGTCCCTAATCTATAAATTGCTAAAATTAAAATTGTAAAAAGTATTCTATTTTTAAGATCAGTTGCTTGGCTGAAAGCACCTGATGTATTTAAACTTTCACTAGACATAATTACTATTTTTTTAATATGTTAAGTTTCCCACCAGCTTTTTTTACTTTTTCTAAAGCATTAGCGGATGCAAAATGTGCGATTATTTCAATGTTTTTTTTAATTTCTCCACTTCCAAGAATCTTAAGCTTCATGAATTTTTTGCTAATAAGTTTTTTTTCTTTAAGGGTTTTTAAATCAATAGTAGTTTTTAAATTATTTTCAGTTTTATCAAACATAGATTGTATTTTAGATAAATTCAGAATTGCTGTTTTATTTTTTTTAAAGGATTTAAAGCCTCTTTTCGGTAATCTTCTGTAAAGAGGCATTTGTCCACCCTCAAAACTTTTAATAGAAACACCTGACCTTGATTTTTGACCTTTATGGCCTCTTGATGAGGTTTTTCCTTTTCCAGTACCAATACCTCTACCGACTCTAATTTTTTTCTTATTATTTTTTATTAAAGTTTTTAGGTTCATTAATCTGACTCCCTTTTTGATACTATATCTGAAATTTTTTTACCTCTGATCGCTGATAAAATTTTTGGAGAGTTTTGAGATCTAAGTCCATTGACGCATGCTTTAAGAACGTTATGTGGATTAGCAGATCCTAATGATTTAGCAACAACATCCTGAATTCCTAATACCTCACACACAGATCTTATGGCACCGCCGGCTATAATACCTGTTCCAGCTGGAGCAGCTCTTAAAAAAACTTTTCCAGATCCATTCTTACCTTTAACGTCGTGATGAAGAGTTCTTCCTTCTTTTAATGGAATCTTAATTAAGCTTTTTTTTGCCACATCTGTAGCTTTTTTAATTGCATCGGGTACTTGTTTAGACTTTCCTTGACCAATACCAATGGAGCCTTTTTGATTTCCTACAACTACCAACGCTGCAAATCCAAATCTTCGTCCACCCTTAACAACCTTAGTTATTCTATTAATAGCTACTAGTTTTTCTTTTATATCGGTCTCGATTTTTTTATTTTCATTCATATTAAAATTTTATCCCGTTTTTTCTTAAAGTTTCTGCAAATGCTTTAACTCTTCCATGATATTTGTAAGGTCCCCTATCAAAATAAACTTCATTTATTTTTTTTTCTTTTGCTCTTTTTGCTAATGCTTCTCCAATCAAATTTGATTTTTCCATTTTTTTATTTTTTTTTGCTCTAAATTCTTTTTCTATAGAAGATGCAGAGATTATTGTTTTTTGAGTTTTATCATCTATTATTTGAGCAAAAAAATTATTTAATGATTTTGAAACAGATACTCTCAGTCTTCCTGTATTAACTCGTTTTAACTTTTTTCTATTCCTATTTTTTCTTTTAACTTTGTTGTCAATTTTACTCATTACTTCTTCTTACCTTCTTTCCTCAATACAAATTGCCCTCGCTCTTTGATTCCTTTGGCCTTATATGGTTCAACCGGTTTCAAGTTTTTTATGTCGGCAGCAATTTTAGAAACTAATTCTTTATCTACGCCTGTAATCTTTATAATTGTCTGTTTTTCAACGGTGATTTTTATATCTTTGGGGATTTTAAAATTTACATCGTGACTAAATCCAATTTGTAAATTTAATATTTCACCCTTCAAATTTGACCGGAAACCTACTCCACTTAACTCTAAAATTTTTTCATGACCTTTGGAAACACCTGTTATTGCGTTATTAACAAGACTTCTATATGTACCCCACATTATAGATGTTTTCTTGTCTATTTTTTTTTCAATAGGTTCAATTTTAAATTCACTTTCAACTAATTTTGAAGAAAAAATTTTATCATTAATTGTCAATTTTTTTGTTCCCTTCGGACCTGAAATAGTCAAGTTTGGTCCTTCAATTTTTATTGAAGATTCTTTAGGAATTGTAATATTTTTTTTTCCAATCTTTGACATTAAAATACCCTACATATAATTTCGCCACCAAGATTTTGTTTCCTTGCTTCAGTATCGCTCATTACGCCTTTTGGAGTTGATAAGATTGCAAGACCTAAACCATTCATCACCTTAGGTATACTTGTAGCTCTTGAATACACTCTTCTACCGGGTTTTGAAATTCTTTTAATTTCTTTAATAACCGGATCACCTTCATAATATTTTAAATTTATTTTAAGTGTGATTTTATTTCTCTCATTTTTTTCAATAAAATAATCTTTTATATAGCCCTCGGTCTTTAATATTTCTAAAATATTTTTTCTAAAATTTGATGATGGGATTTCAATGGAGTTTAATGATCTCATCTGACCATTTCTTATTCTTGAAAACATATCACCTATCGGATCTGTAAATGTCATATTTCTCCTACCAACTTGATTTTGTTATCCCAGGGATTTTTCCGGAAGATGCCATATCTCTTAAGGCTATTCTGGAAATTTTTAATTTTCTATATACACCATGAGGTCTGCCAGATACCTCACATCTGTTTCTAATTCTTATTTTTGAAGAATTTTTTGGTAATTTATTTAGTTTAAGTTGAGCTTCAAATCTTTCAGATAATTCAAGCTTTCTGTTATTAATAATTTTTTTTAATGCAGCTCTTTTTTTAGCATATTTCTTTACCATTTTAATTCTTTTTAAGTTTTTTTGTATTGCACTTGTTTTTGCCATTAATGACCCCTCAGTTCTTATTGATTGTTAAAGGAAAATTAAACTCTTTTAAAAGTTCTAAAGTTCCCTTTTTATTAATACTTTTTGTTACAATTGTAATATCTAAACCTCTAATTTTATCAACTTTATCAAAATTAACCTCTGGAAAGACTATATGTTCTTTAATACCGAAGGAGTAATTGTTTGAGTTATCTATTCCTTTAGGTGATAAGCCTCTAAAATC
>MDTD01003018.1_pt1 | contig 14185 bp, 14 predicted proteins | sample 811221 | NCBI WGS metagenome assembly MDTD01 (sample SAMN05326646, study PRJNA326480) | marine metagenome | isolation source: seawater | place: Pacific Ocean: South West | collected 2011
ATTTGAAATGATTTTAAGAAATCTATTGATACTCCAGCCAGTATAAAATCCTATCAAAGGAATTAGAGTATGAATAAATCCGAAAGTTGCACCTCTTAAAATACTATGTTCCTCTATTAATTCTTCCATAAAATGTAGGAATCCTGGTAGTTCATGCGAATGTCCTTCAGCAGCACGAACAAAAGTAAAGCTGAATATATAAACAATTACAGTTAAAAGACTTATTTTTTTCATTAGTTACACTCCTTGCATGTTGTTGTTATTTCTAAATTAAAATTATTAAAGTTAAATTTATTTTTTGATTTTACGTTTTTAACTATTTTTGAGAAAAGATTTGTGCTTAATTCTTCTGCAATACCGCAATCATCACAAACTGCAAGAACAGCATTATGCTCATGACTTTCAGAAGTATTACATAAGTGAAATGTTTTATTTTTATTTGTTTTATGAATTAAACCTTTTTCACATAAATCTTTCAAAGATCTATAAACAGTCATTGGTTGAATTATCTTAAATTTTTGCATTCTGCTTAACAATTGATAGGCTGTTAAACCCTTAGGGTTTTTTTTAAGAATATTTAACACAAGTGTGTTGTTTTTCATATTATTGTGATGTTATAACATAACAGTTTGAAAAACAACAAAAAAAAAGGCAGTAAAAACTGCCTTTTTTTAATAATTCTGTTTCAGGATATCTACATTCCCATTCCACCCATGCCACCCATACCACCCATGCCTCCAGGAGGCATAGCAGGAGCACTTGAGTCTTTTTCCTCAGGTTTATCTGCAATCATAGCTTCGGTTGTGACTAACAAGCCAGCAATAGAAGCAGCATCTTGAAGGGCTGATCTAACTACTTTCGTAGGATCAATAATTCCTTTTGCAAACATATCAACGTACTCTTCATTTTGGGCATCATATCCTTGTGTAGACTTTTTACCCTCTAAAAGTTTTCCAACTATTACTGAGCCGTCGACTCCAGCGTTAGATGTTATTTGTCTTATAGGCGCTTCAAGTGCTTTTTTTACAATTTCTACACCAGATTTTTGATCGTCACCTTTAACTTTTAAACCAGACAGTTCCTCAGATGCGTAAAGCAAAGCACAACCACCACCAGCAACAACTCCTTCCTCGACTGCCGCTCTTGTTGCATTTAATGCATCTTCTACTCTATCTTTTCTCTCTTTTACTTCAACTTCAGTAGCACCACCAACTTTGATTACTGCAACTCCACCTGCAAGTTTAGCGAGTCTTTCTTGAAGTTTTTCTTTATCGTAGTCAGAGGTTGTTTCACTTATTTCAGATCTAATTTGATTGCACCTTGCCTCGATGTCGGCTTTTTTACCTCCACCTGCAACTATCGTGCTGTTCTCTTTGTCAATTTTAACTTTCTTACACGATCCTAGGTCACCAATTTTTACATTTTCAAGTTTGATACCAAGGTCTTCTGAAATTACTTGGCCACCAGTCAAAATAGCTATGTCTTCTAACATTGCTTTTCTTCTATCACCGAAACCTGGAGCTTTCACAGCAACGACCTTCAAACCTCCCCTTAATTTATTTACAACTAATGTTGCTAATGCTTCTCCCTCAACATCTTCTGATATAATCATTAAAGGCTTGTTTGCTTGAACAACTGACTCTAAAAGAGGCACCATTGGCTGCAAGTTTGTTAATTTTTTTTCAACTAATAATACTAAAGGATTGTCAAGTTCAGTTGTCATTTTTTCTGTGTTAGTTACAAAGTAAGGAGAAAGATATCCTCTATCAAACTGCATACCCTCTACGACATCAAGCTCTGTTTCTAAACCTTTTGCTTCCTCAACTGTTATTACTCCTTCGTTACCAACTTTTTGCATTGCTTTTGAAATCATATCACCGATTGATTTCTCACCATTTGCTGAAATAGTTCCAACTTGTGCAACTTCTTCATTTGTTTTTACTTTTTTAGAAGATGATTTAAGTTTTTTGATAACATGGTCTACTGCTGTATCAATTCCTCTTTTTATATCCATCGGGTTCATACCAGCAGTAACATACTTAAGACCTTCAGATACGATTGCTTGTGCAAGAATGGTAGCAGTTGTTGTTCCATCTCCTGCGTTATCATTTGTTTTGCTAGCAACCTCTTTCACCATTTGTGCACCCATATTTTCAAATTTATCTTCTAATTCGATTTCTTTAGCTACTGATACTCCATCTTTTGTTGTTCTAGGAGCTCCGTATGATTTGTCCATTACAACATTTCGACCTTTAGGACCCAAAGTTACTTTAACTGCATTTGCTAAAGTATTTACACCATTTAACATTTTAGATCTTGCTTCTGTACTAAATTTAATTATTTTTGACATTTAAATCTCCTTTTATTGAACTATTTACTTTTTGAAATTCCCATGATGTCTGACTCTTTCATGATGCTATATTCTTTACCATCAATCTTAACTTCAGTTCCAGACCATTTCCCAAATAGAACTTTGTCTCCTATTTTTACATCCATTTTAATTATTTTACCTTCCTCGGTCTTAGCTCCTGGTCCTACGGCTACTACTTCACCTTCATGAGGTTTTTCTTTTGCAGTGTCAGGGATTATGATGCCTCCAGAAGTTTTTTCTTCACTATCCAGGACTTTAATTAATACTCTATCGTGTAATGGTCTAAATTTCATGTTTGCTCCTGTAATTCATATTTGTAATTTGATATGGTATTTCTTGATTGAATTTCAAGTACTAAATAACTATTTAATTACTTAAAAAAAGGGCAATATTGCTATATTTCGTTAACTTTCTTATAAATAATTAAAAATGGACCTAATAAATTGAGAAAATTGGATAATTTTTCAGAGATTTCAGACTTTTATGATGCTTTCATAATTGATTTGTGGGGTGTTATGCATAACGGTATTAAAATGAACTCCAGCGCAGTTAATGTAGTTGAAAATTTAATGAACAAAGGAAAAAAGATTACATTTCTATCTAATGCCCCAAGACCCAATAAGAATGTCATAAAGTTTTTAAAAAAATTAAAAATGGAGGAGAAATTTTTAAATAATGTTCTTACTTCTGGAGAGATTGCTAGAAACTCATTATTACAAAAAAAATTTGGGCTAAGTTTTTTTCATCTTGGACCGGAGAGAGATAATACCCTTTTTATAGGTCTTGAAAAAAATAAAACAACTATTGAAAAATGTGAATTTATTTTATGCACAGGACTATTTGATGATCACACAGATAATTTAGATTACTATGAAAACTTGCTAAAAAATTTTACTTCAAAAAAGTTTGTATGTACTAATCCAGATTTGGTTGTTCATAGAGGTAAAAAAATAGAATTGTGTGCAGGCAGCGTTGCAAAAATATTTAATGATCTTGGTGGTCAGGTCATATACTTTGGAAAACCTCATGAGGAAGTTTATAATATTTGTGTAAAAAAAAATGAAAAAACTCTAGTAGTTGGAGATAATTTAAATACAGATATTAAAGGAGCTAATAATTTTAACTTGGACTCACTATTTATAACAGGAGGCGTTCATATTTCAGAGTTTAGAAATGAAAATGAACTGATAAAACTTATTAAAAAATATAATGTTAAAACAAATTATTTTCAAAAAGAACTTTTATGGTAAATTAAATGAAAATTTATAATAAACTAAATTTTAAAATCAAAACAAATAAGTGTGTTGTAGCCATTGGTAATTTTGATGGTCTTCATTTAGGTCATCAAAAAGTTCTAAAGTCAGCACATCTAATGGCAAAAAAAAATAATTTGAAATTCGGTGTTGTAACTTTTGAACCAGTTCCAGTCATGTTTTTTGGTAAAAAAAAAACAAATCACAGAATAAATAATTTAAGTCAGAAAATTTCTGGATTAAAAAAATTAAAAATTGATTTTATTTATATCATTAAATTTAATAAAAAATTTTCTAACTTAAAACCCATTTCTTTTATAGAGAAAACTCTTAAAAATAATCTTAACGCAAAATTTGTTTTTGTAAGCAAGAATTTTCGTTTTGGAAAAAATAGAGAAGGAAGCATAAATACTTTAAAAAAATATGAAAAGCATTATAGTTACAAGACTATTATTACACGGCCGTTAAAGAAAAATAATATTATACTTTCGTCAACCATAATAAGAAAAAAAATATCTTTAGGATTAATAAAAGTGGCTAATAAAAATCTTGGTAGAAACTGGTGTGTTGAGGGCAAAGTTATTAAAGGAAAAAAAAGAGGAAGAAAAATTGGTTTCCCTACATGTAATATTAAATTAGGTGAATACATTGTACCAAAACTTGGAGTTTACTCAATAATAGCTGAAAATAGTAATTTTAGAAAAAAAGGTATTGCTAACATTGGATATAGACCCACTTTTAGTGGTAAGAGTTTACTTTTAGAAGTAAATATTTTTGGGATTAAAAAAAATTTATATAACAAAAATTTGAAAATAAGTTTTATAAAGTTCATTAGGAAAGAAAAAAAATTTGGAAATTTAAAACAATTGAAAATACAAATTAAGAAAGATATTAAGATAGCAAAAAATTAAAATGTCAAAAGAAACTATACAGCTACCAAAAACGGCTTTTTCAATGAAAGCAAACTTACCGTCCAAAGAACCTAAAATTTTAGAGACTTGGGAAAAAAATAATATTTTCAAAAAACTAAGAGATGCCTCAAAAGGAAAAGACAAGTTCGTCTTACATGACGGTCCTCCATACGCAAACGGTCACATTCATATGGGTACAGCTTTAAATAAAATTTTAAAAGATATGATAACTAGATATCAACAAATGAGCGGCAAAGACTCAGTCTATGTACCTGGATGGGACTGTCATGGATTACCCATAGAGTGGAAAATTGAAGAAGAGTATAAAAAAAATAAAAAAAATAAAGATGAAGTTCCAATTAAAGACTTTAGAAATGAATGTAGAGAATTTGCAAAAAAATGGATCACAATACAAACTAAAGAATTCAAAAGACTTGGTGTAATTGGAGATTTTAAAAATTTCTATTCAACTATGAGTTTTAATGGAGAAGCACAGATTGTTAGAGAACTTGGTAAATTTTTAATGGACAAAAGTTTATACCAAGGTTTCAAGCCAGTTCTCTGGTCTACAGTCGAAAAAACAGCACTAGCTGATGCAGAAGTAGAATATAAAGATCATACATCAAATACAATTTATGTTGCTTTTAAAATCAAAAAAACGGAGAGAGATTATCTCAAAGATGCTAATATTATAATTTGGACCACAACACCCTGGACAATACCTGCAAACAAAGCTTTAGCTTTTAATAGCAATATTGAATACTCTTTGATTGAGATTTCAAATTTAGATAATTTTGAAGAGAAAAAAATTATTGTTGCTAAAGAATTAGTCAATTCTGTAATAAATGACTGTGAAATAAAAAAATATAAAATTTTAAAGACTTTTAAAGGCTCTGAGCTTTTAAAGACGATATGCAACCATCCTTTTAAAAAATTAGGATTTGATTACGATGTTCCAATGTATGACGCTAACTTTGTTACATTGGATCAAGGAACTGGCATAGTTCATTGCGCCCCGAGTCATGGTGTTGATGATTTCAATTTATGTTTAAAAAATAAAATTGAATCAAAATATACCGTAGATGATTCTGGTTATTATACAAATGAAATTCCGTATTTCGACAAAACTCATGTATTTAAAGCAGATCCAATCGTAATAGACAAACTTAAATCAGAAAAAAAACTTTTAAAAAATGACAAACTAAGACATAGCTACCCGCATTCATGGAGATCAAAAGCACCATTAATATATAGAGCGACACCTCAATGGTTTATTTCAATGGAAACAAATTCTTTAAGAAATAAAGCTATTAAAGCAATTAATGAAACAAATTTTTATCCAGCAAAAGGTAAGGAGCGATTACTCTCAATGATTGAAGGTAGACCAGATTGGTGTGTTTCTCGTCAAAGAGTGTGGGGCGTTCCTCTTCCAATTTTTATTAATAAAAAAACAAAAGAGCCATTAAGAGATCAAAAAGTAATTGATCGTATAGCAGATATTTACGAAAAAGAGGGATCCGATTGTTGGTTTGCAGGAGATAATAAAAGATTTTTAGGAAAAGAATATAAAGAAAATGAATATGAAAAACTTAATGATATAGTTGAAGTTTGGTTTGATAGCGGCTCTACCCATAGTTTTGTACTTGAACAAAGAAAAGATCTTAAGTGGCCAGCTGATATGTATTTAGAAGGTTCTGATCAGCATAGAGGATGGTTTCACTCATCATTACTTGAGTCGTGTGGCACAAGAGGAAAAGCTCCTTTTAAAAGTATTCTGTCCCATGGATTTGTTGTTGATGGCAAAGGTATGAAGATGTCAAAATCATCTGGAAATGTGATTCTACCAGAGGACATTTTAAAAAATTATGGTGCAGATATACTAAGAGCTTGGGTAACAGCATCTGACTACTCGGAAGATTTAAGGATTGATAAAGAAATCCTTGCACAACACGCTGAGTCTTATAGAAAAATTAGAAATACTTTTAGATTTATACTTGGAAATATAAAAGATAATTTTGAGCCTCAAAATTTTGAAAAATTAAGGTTAGAGAGCTTTCCAGAACTAGAAAGATATATCCTTAATAGATTATACGAACTTGATAAATCTATCAAAGACAGTTTAAAAAGTTATAATTTTCATAAAATTTATAAAGAGTTATTAAATTTTTGTACATTGGATCTATCTTCTTTTTACTTTGATATAAGGAAAGATATTTTGTACTGCGATAGTATCAAGTCAAAAAAAAGAAAAGACTGTGTAGTCGTTTTAAATATAATATTAGAATGTTTATTGAAGTGGTTTGCCCCTATATTTGTTTTCACTACAGAGGAAATATTTAGCTTAATTACTAAGAAAGAAGAAAGTATTCACGAGAAGAATTTTGTCAAAATTCCGACATCTTGGAATAATAAAGAATTAGATCAAAAATGGAAAAATTTATTTAAGATTAAACAAGTGGCGAATATTGCTATTGAGGAAAAAAGAGCAAACAAGGATATTGGATCGAGTCTCGAAGCAGAAATAGAAATTATTGCCAATAATGTTGATTATAAAGTTATGGAAGGTTTAGATTTAGCAGAATATTTTATTACCTCAAAAGCAAAAATAACAAAAAATCAAAATAAAGATGAACCATTAAAAGTAATAGTAAAAAAATCTTTAGGAAAAAAATGTGAAAGATGTTGGAAAATTGTAGAAGTTCAATGTTCTAGATGTGATGAAGTGAGGAAAAATTTAAATTAAATGAGTATTCATCAAGGCAAGATTTTAAATAAAATAAATATTCTAAATATACTTTTAATTTTGTTTATTTTTTTAGTAGATAGATTCTCAAAGGTTGAAATAATTAAAAAAGTTCTTAGTGACAAAAATAATATTTATATTAATGAATATTTAAATTTAGATCTGGTGTGGAACAGAGGTATTGGTTTTGGTTTTTTAGATATTGAGTCAGGAATTTTCTATAATTTAATTACTTTTTTTATATTTTTAATAATTCTAGTATTATTTTATCTTGTATTTAAATCTTCGACATTGGATAAGTTTTTATATTCTATAATTATAGGTGGAGCATTTGGTAATTTTTATGACAGGATAGTTTATTACTCAGTCCCTGATTTCATTGATATACATTACAATAATTTTCATTGGTTTACTTTCAACGTTGCAGATATATTTATATCAATAGGTATAATTGTAATTTTAATTAAAGAAATAATTATTAAAAATGAAAAAACTTAATTTAATAATAATTTTATTTTTTCAAATAATGCTTTTTTCATCATGTGGGAGCTTAAAGGAAGCGGAGCAAGTTTTGAGAAATGACAAAATTAAAACTACAGATGAATTCTTAATTAAAAAAAGAAAACCTTTAACGCAGCCCCCTGATTTTGAAACTATACCGGAACCTGGATTAAAAGAAAAAACAAAAGAAGAGAACAAAGTAAAAAAGATTTTAAAAATATCAGAAAATGCAAAATCAAAAAAACATAAATCATCATCTGTTGAAGAGTCGATATTAAATCAAATTAAAAAATGAAAAAAGATTTAATCATTAAAAACTTTATACCTAGATCTTTTTTAAATCTTAAAAAATATAAAAAGGATGTAAAAATTGCTCAAAAATACTTTAAAAAAATAATTAATCAAATTGGTCAAGAAGAAAATATTTTAAATCTATTTAATAAAAATTTTGATTTCAATTTTAACATGAGTTCGTTGAGAAGATTTAAAAAATTCAACTCAATTGTTATAATTGGTATGGGCGGTTCAATTCTTGGAACAAAAGCTTTTCACTCATTTCTGACTAAAAAAATAAAAAAAAGTGTGATATTTATTGATAACCTAAATAGTTATGAGTTAAGCAACTTGTCTAAGAAAAAACTTTTTAAAAAAAGTCTTTTTTTAATAATATCTAAATCTGGTGAAACGTTAGAAACACTATCTAACTTAACTTTTTTAAAGAAAAAAATTTCCAAAAAAAATTCAATTGTAATAACTGAAAATAAACCTAGTACACTTCAAAAGTTTCTTGAAAAAAAAAATATTTTCAATATCACCCACAGAAAATATATTGGTGGAAGATACTCGGTCTTATCAGAAGTTGGAATGTTGCCTGCTTACCTTATGGGTTTACAAATAAAAAAGTTTAGATCTAGCACTACGAAATATTTAAAAAACCAAAATAAAAAGTTTATTATTGATAGTTCGTCTATTTTGTCTCAAAAATATTTTTATAAAAAATTTAATACTATTATTTTTTTTAATTACTCTCCTCAGTTAAATGATTTTGTCTTTTGGTGTCAACAACTTCTTTCTGAAAGCTTAGGAAAAAAGGGAAGAGGATTATTACCAGTTTTATCAACTGCACCGAAAGACAATCACAGTCTATTACAACTTTACTTGGATGGACCAAAAGATAAGATATTTTACGTTTTAAGTTCAAATGAGAATAGCAATAAAAAGATTGATAAGATTGTATCAACGCAAAGAGCTGCCATTGTTCAAACTTTGAAAAAAAAGAAAATCCCCTTTCGAACTATTCACGTAAATAACTTTACTGAGTCAGCTATCGGAGAGTTGTTTTCTTATTTCATGCTTGAAACAATTATTTTAGGAAAATTATTGAATATAAACCCCTTCGACCAACCCGCAGTTGAGGAGGTAAAGGTTTTAACAAAAAAAAAATTAAATTAAAGTACCAAGCACTAATCTTGATCTGCCGTAATCCTTAATTATTTTCACATTTAAAATTTTATTAAAATCTTCTTCTTTTTTTTTCTCCCTATGAATTATAATCAAATGCTCTTTGTTAAAAATTTTAAGTTTTTTAATTAACCCAATTTCATCAATATACTTGTTTTCTGCGAACGGTGGATCAAAAAAGATAATGTCAAACTTATTATTACTTCCAACTTGTGTAAAAAAAGTTTGAATATCTCCTGAAAATACAAAATTATTTTCATTTAATGGTATTTTTTTTAAATTTTCTTTCAGGATTTTAAGTGCTTCACTGTTATTCTCAACAAAAGTTACATTTCTTGCTTCTCGAGACAAGCATTCAATACCAAATGATCCAACACCTGAGTAAAGATCTAGTACATTAGAATCTTTTATTTTTATATTAAGACTATTAGAATGAGTAATTATATTGAATAAACTCTCTTTTACTAAATCTTTTAAAGGCCTAGTAAGAGAAGATTTTAAAAAAGAAATTTTTTTCCCTTTAAATTGTCCTCCTATAATTCTCATAAATATTACAAAACTCTCCAACCAATATCTTTTCTAAAAAAACCATATTTCCAATTAATTTTTTTAATTATTTTTATTATTTTTTTTCTTATATTTAAAAAATTATTACCTGTTACGGTAATATTTAAAACTCTTCCCCCAATAGAAAAATACTTATTATTTATAATTTTTGTTCCTGCGTGATAGATAAACGAATTCTTTTTTAAAAAAATTTTATCTAAATTTTTTATTAATAGATTTTTCTTATATTTACCAGGATAACCTTTAGCGCACAAAACGATAGTCATGCATTTTTTTTTATGCCATTTAATCTTGATTTTATTTAATTTATTTTTTAAAGAAAACACTATGAGTTTAACTAAATCAGTTTTTAACCTTGGTAAAATAACTTGGCATTCAGGATCTCCCATTCTAACATTATACTCTATTAAATATGGCTCATTGTCTTTAATCATCAGGCCAACATACAAAAAACCTGTAAAAGATTTTTTCCTATTTTTGAGTTCAAGGAGAGTTGGGCTAACAATTTTATTTATTATTTTGTTTTCTAAACTTTTTGTTATTATTGGAGCGGGGGAGTAAGACCCCATGCCACCTGTATTAGCTCCTCTATCTCTTTCTCCAACTCGTTTATGATCCTGAGCTGAACCAAAAAAAGAAAAACTTTTTTCATCTACTATCAAAAAGTAACTCGCTTCCACTCCATCTAAAAATTCCTCTATAACTAATTTTTTTGAACTTTTAAATTTTCCAGAAAAAATTTGATTAGCGATATTTATAACTGAATCTTTTGTTTTACAGATACTTACTCCTTTACCTGAGGCTAGGCCATCAGCTTTAACTACTACTGGCATTTCATTGTTATTTAAAAATTGAAGTACATCTGATCTTTTCCTACATATTTTAAAATTTGCTGTTGGAATTTTATTTTTTTTACAAATAGATTTAACAAAAGCTTTTGAGCCTTCCAATTTAGCTGCATATTTGTTAGGTCCAAATACTAAAATTTTATTTTTTTTTAAAAAATCAACCAAACCTTTAACTAAAGGTTCTTCAGGCCCAATTATAACCATGTCCACTTTGTACAACCTTAAGTTTTTAAGAAGTAACTTAAAATTTAAAAAATCAAAATTAAGATTGGTAGCCAATCGATTAGTCCCTGCGTTACCTGGAATGCAAAAGATTTTATTTACATAATGAGATTCGTATATCTTTTTGCATAAAGCGTGTTCACGACCGCCACTACCAATTAAAGCAATATTCATATGAAAAATTATAATATATATTGTACTTTTATATATGAAAAAAATAAAAGCTGAAATTAAATATAAACCAAATTCTTTTGAGATAATTAAAGAAGGTGACCACGTTTTGTGTGCAGTTTCAAAAAAAGAGATACTACTAAAAGATCTTGCTTATTGGAATGTGGAACTTCAAGAGGCATATTTTTCTCCTGCTGAAGTTAAAATTCGATTTGATCAGATTCAAAACAAATAAAAATTATTTCCATCTATTGTGAGTTAAAATCCACTGACTTGGATCTCTTAATATCATTCTCTCTAATTGATCGTTTAGATTCTTAGTTATATTTAATTTATTTTCCTCTGAATTATCTTTTTTATCAAATTTAATTGGTTCTAAGATTTCAATTTCAAATTTTTCATCTTTAGTTCTGTTAATGTATATTGGCACAATTTCACAATCAAATTTAAGTGCTAATTGCGCTGGTAAAGTTGTAGTTAAAGCATTTTTTTTAAAGAATGGTAAACTCTTACCTTCGCTGACTCTTTGGTCAATCATTAAAGCAACACTAAAGTTCTTTTTTAAATAATCAACCGCATGTCTTATACCTGTAACACCTTTTTTAATTTGATTTTTACAAACATATTTTCTTCTGACGTATTCCATAAAAGGATTTAAAAAATAATTATTTAAAGGTCTGTAAATAGTCGATAATTTGAATCCTTTTTTGACTAGCTCCATAGACATTAATTCAAAATTAGCAAAATGCCCCGAAACAAAAATTACTGGTTTTTTTTTATCTAAAATTTCCTCTAAAACTTTTTCATTTAAAATTTTTATGTGTTTATTTTCTTTTTTGAACTTTTTTAAATAAATGTACTCAACAAAAGTCTTACCATAATTAGACCACATTGCTGAAATTATTGTATTTTTTTTCTGTTCATCGTAATTTGTTAAAATATAATTTAAATTATTTTCAATTATTTTTTTGTTTCTAATAAGTGGACCAATTGCTTTGAACAAAAAAGAGAAAGCCACTCTACTGAGTTTTAAACCAATTATTTTAATAACAATAAAAAAAGAGTAAATAAAAATTGCTTCGAAAAAATATTTGAAAACCTTCATTAAATATATGGTCTAATTATTTTAATAAAATTTTCTCTATCTAAAATTTTAGTTTTTATTGGCATATAATCTATCTCTAATTTTAATTCTTTAATTCTAAAATAGTCTTTTTCAGTGGTAATTAAATGAAGCCCCTCATTTTTTGCTTTTTCCAGTAATAAATTAATCTCTTTTCTAGAAAATGGATAATGATCAGGAAATGGAATTTTTACTTTTATATTTAATCCCTCAGATTCTAAAGTGTTAAAAAAGTTTTCGGGGTTACCTATTCCAGCAAATGCTAAAAGTTTTTTATCCTTTAAATGATTAATATTTCCAATTTCATAGCTAGTATAGAATATATGAATATCTTTGGATATATTTTTTATTTTTTCCTCAAAATCTTTATTCACATTGCCATGTATAACAACTATTTGACAATTTTTTAAGGAGCTAAAGTTTTCCCTTAACGGACCAGATGGCAAAGTATGATTATTACCAGTCAATTGCCTTCCATTGAAACATATGATGTTTAAATTTTTTTTTATTGAATTATCTTGATATCCATCGTCTAAAATAATTACATCATGATTAGATTTTTTAGCATTCATAATTGTAACGCTCCTTTTGGAGCCGATAAAAATGTCTAGTCCTTTATCTTTAATAAAATTAATTTCATCTAAGTGGCTTTTATAATTTTTTTTAATTATTGCTGGTTTTTTTTTCATCATTGTTAAAATGTCGAATAATTCAATTGCCAGTGGTGTTTTTCCTGTTCCCCCAATATAAATATTACCTATACAAACTATAGGAATATCAAATTCTTTTGAAACATTTATCTTTTTATAAAAAAAAAGAAATAACTGATATAAAAATGAAATTGGAAGTAATATGAATGAAAAGAAATTAAAGTAATTTTTTTGCCAAAACTTGGGTTTTATGTATTTCATTTTAAAAATTTTTTAAACTCATTCATGGTTTTCTCTAGAATTTCATTACCGTGTGAATTTATTTTGTCAATTTTATTATTATCCTGCGCTTTTGGTTCTTTAAAATCATTGACTATATTTAGAGATAAATCTTTATGGTCCTTTATTTCTTTTGAAATAGAAATATTATTTAAAAATTCATAAACTTCTTTAAAGTTATTAATATAGGGCCCATGGTAAACCTTGCAGTTTAAAACAGCAGCTTCTATGGGATTTTGACCTCCGCTCTTAGTGAATTTTTTCAAAATTGACTTTCCAATAAATACACTTTTACAATAGTTATAATATTTAGACAGAGCTCCAAAAGAATTTATTAAAAGAATCTCTGAATTATTATTTATATTATCTTTTTCACCAACTATCTGAACGTTTAAATTAAATTTTTTAACATCGTTAAAAATTTTTTCTACTCTATTAATATGACGTGGTATTATAATAGTTAAAACATTTGCAAAAGTTTTTTTAATCTCTATGTGTGCTTTTATACAAAATGCTTCCTCATCATCATGTGTACTAGCTGCACACCAAACTTTACGTTGATCGAAAAGAAGCTCATTCGAATCATTACGAACTTGATTTGACTTTTTATTAGGAATAAATTTTAGATTTCCATAATACTTCAAATTTTTTGCATTGAATTTATTTAAAAAATTAAAGGTTTCTTTATTTGATGCCATTGTAATATCAAAAGACGAAAAAATTTCATCCGCAAATTTTTTAAAAATTTGCCATCTATTAAAAGTCTTTTCAGACATTCTTCCATTTACTAAAATAATGGGGATTTTATTTTTTTTTATTTGTATAATAAAATTTGGCCAAATTTCAGAGTCTATAAAAACTACCAAGTTTGGTTTCCAACATTTGATAAACTTTTTGACCAAAAAAGGAATATCAATAGGAAAGTATCTATGTATAATTTGTTTATCTTCCTTAAATCTTTTTTCAAAAATTTTTCCTGAACTTAACGTTGTCGAAGTAATTAAAAATTTAATTTGGTTATTCTCTTTTTTTAAATTTTCAATAATTGGAATTACACTCATTAATTCACCAATACTTGCACCATG
>MDTD01045072.1_pt1 | contig 14183 bp, 11 predicted proteins | sample 811221 | NCBI WGS metagenome assembly MDTD01 (sample SAMN05326646, study PRJNA326480) | marine metagenome | isolation source: seawater | place: Pacific Ocean: South West | collected 2011
CTAGCATCTCTTGGCGGAGCAGATATCGATCAGCAGCTTTTGGAGCAAATTGCTCTCAATCAACTGGTTGAAGAAACGGTGATGAAACAATCCGTCGACAGGGCAGATATGACTGTTTCCTCAAACAGAGTAGATCGAGCGATACTCGAAAATCCGAGTTTCCAGATAAACGGCGTTTTTGACGGTGATCTGGCCGTCAGCACGATGGCAAGTCAAGGCTACAGCACTGCACGATATCGCGAAGCCCTAGGCCAGAGTATTTTGCTGGGGCAATTGGTAAATGCCTACTCTGGTTCTAATTTCGTTACGAACGCCGAACTTGAGTCTATCGCTGCATTGATGCAGCAGACACGTGATTTCAGATATGTTGCTATAACGCTGGGCACCCGCACGTTGGGAATGCCAATAGAACAAGAGGAGATACAAAACTATTACGAAGCTAATGCGGCTGAGTTTACGGAAGATGAATCGGTTGATCTGAGCTATGTCGTTCTAGACAGGAATGTGATCTCGGAAGAGATTACAGTAGCAGAATCGGAGATCTTGGCGCAATACGAGGCACAGCGACTGGAATTCGAAGGGTCCTCAGAGAAGCGGGCTGCTCATATACTCTTCGAGCTAAGTAGTGAATTGTCAGAGGAAGCGGCTGTAGCGCTTGCATACGAAACGCGGGAGCGTTTACTCGATGGTCAGGATTTCGCAACCTTAGCGCTTGAATTGTCGTCCGATACTGTTTCGGCTGAAGAGGGAGGAGACATTGGATATACAGATGGGACAGCTTTCCCCGAGCCACTCGAAATATCTCTGGAAGCCCTATCGCTAAACGAAGTCTCGGAACCAGTGATTTCAGAGTTCGGAGTTCATCTGGTAAAACTAACTGAAGATGCCGAGAATGTTTATCAGTCCCTTGATGAGGTTAGAGGCGGCATTGAGCGAGACCTAAAGAGCGCAGAGGTCGATCTTCTCTTTGCTGAGCGAATAGAGGAGTTATCCAATTTGGCGTTCGAAACCGGAGATTTGTTGACTATTTCTGAACAACTGAATCTAGAAATCCAAAGCGTTAGTTCGGTGAGCCGTTCTGGCGGCACTGGTTTGTTTACAAATTCTGAAGTCCTCGATGCTGCTTTCGATCTGGCTGTCCTCGAAGGTAATAACAGCGATGTGATTGAAATCGCTGACAATCAGGCGCTGGTGCTGCGGCTGGAGAAATTCAATGATTCATTTATATTACCTCTTGAAGAAGTTTTAGCTGAGATATCAATTATCTTGCGAACCAAAAAAGAGAGGGAGGCTGTTGCACAATTGGGAGAGCAGTTTCTCGTTGCTCTCGAAAACAGCGACGATACAGAAGACTTCCTTGAAGAAAACGAGTTGGAGTGGATTGACGCTGAAGGGATTGATCGGAACTCTTTTACCGTCAATCGAGAAATACTTGAGCATGTGTTCTCTTTGCCTGCCCCAGAGAGCTCACCAATACGTTCAAGCTTAAGCCTTTCAAACGGAACATACGCTGTGATCGCATTAAATCGGGTTAATGAGGGAGAACTGAGTTCAATCTCTGAGCCTGACCGAGAACGATTGAGGTCTTCACTCGAGTCCGACTTGGGGGTTAGCGACTATCAATCTTTTCTGAGTAGCCTTAGGGAAAAATCAGATATCACTGCCCCGATGCTTGAAGAAACACTCTAGAAAATTATCTAGGCTCGCGGTATATGCTTCCTAACCTGTGCCCAGATCGCCCATGGCGGTCGTGTTGAAGCCGCCATCCACGTACATTATCTCGCCTGAGATGCCGGAAGCTAGGTCTGAACTTAGGAAAGCAGCAGCATTTCCGACTTCCTCTATTGTTACGTTTCTACGCAGAGGGGTTTGTTTCGCGTTATAGTCCAGCATCTTACGAAAACTCTTAATGCCAGAGGCCGCAAGAGTTCTTATTGGTCCTGCTGAAATGGCATTAACGCGTGTGCCATCGGGCCCTAAGCTCGCTGCCATGTATCGAACATTTGCTTCAAGGCTGGCCTTGGCGAGACCCATGGCATTATAGTTTGGCAGACTTCGCATGGCGCCGAGATAGCTCAGAGTTAGCAGAGAGCCTTGACGCCCAGTCAATAGCTCCTTGCCAGCTTTCGCGAGCGCTACAAAACTGTACGAGCTTATTTCGTGCGCCAAAAGGAATCCAGAGCGTGTTGTAACATCGACGTAATTACCATCGAGCTCGCTGCCCGGAGCAAAGGCAAGGCAATGAACGATTCCATCAAGGCCATCCCAAGAATCAGAGATTCCAGACATCAGATCTTCAATTTGTCTGTCATCCGTTACATCGCAAGGGTAAACGAGGTCGGAGCCCCACTGCTCAGCAAAACCAATAACACGGTCCTTCAGCTTCTCGTTTTGATAGGTAAAAGCTAGCTCTGCACCTTCTCGCCGCATTGAAGCAGCGATACCCGAAGCAATGGACAGCCGGCTGGCAACGCCGAGAATGAGAATCTTTTTGTCGGTTAGAAAACCCATTTTATATTCCCTGTAGAGTTAGTTCCGTGTTCTTGAGTGTGCGCGTTGCAGCGGACGAACGCGAAGCAAAAACGTCCCTAACGCTGACTCGCATTACTCTCTAAGCATCGATCTTGTCTAATGCTGACTCCCAGTGTCTTGTGCTTACTGTGCATATTGCAATTACTATACCTGCTGCGATTGAAAACATAGCAATTTGTAGATAGAGATTTGGCATTTGCTGAATATTCTCCGGGTCAAAATTTCCTGCGACGAGTCCGGCTACAACGCTCCCTATTGAATAGGTCAAAGTGAACACCCCCATCATCTGACCGGCGAAGCGCTGCGGAGAAAGCTTGCTTACAGCGGCAAGAGCGACAGGGCTCAGGCAAAGTTCTCCAACCGTATGTAGGAAATAGGTTGCGATAAGCCAATAGGGCGCCGCCTGCAAACCGGATGTTGCGACTTGCGCGGCGAAAAACATCACGACAAAACCGGCTGCCATGATGATCAAGCCAACAGCGCATTTGATCCCATAGGACGGGTTTATCATTCGTTTGGTGAGATTTATCCAGAGGGCCGCAAAAAAAGGCGACAGCAACACAATGAAAAAAGAATTGGCAGATTGAAACCAGGCTGTAGGTATTTCAAAGTTGCCGATGATGCGATCAGTATAATCGCGACCAAATAAATTCAAAGAAGACCCTGCCTGTTCAAAGCCCGCCCAAAAAAACGTGGAGGCTACGCAAACCAGAAACAAAGCAGCGAGTGATCTTTTCTCAGCGGCTGTCAAACCAGCGAACAGATATATGACCGCGTAGTAGCTGAGAAAAATCGCTGTTATAAGAAAAGCGGTGTACTGTGCTAAAGAAACTGGATTGATAGCGAGACCCTCACTTATCCCTAGTGACGTGAGACCTGCGATCAGTGCTAGAACTAGAACGAACGCAATTTTGGTTCTCCTTATTCCGGTCAAGCTCAGCTTCTCTGTTGGGTTGGCGCCGTGGCCTTGTAATTTGCCAATCGAGAGGCGGAATTGTATGAGGCCTGCCCCCATGCCAACCGCCGCAGCGCCGAACGCCCAGTGGTAGCCAACGTTTACCTGGAGCCAGCCGCACACGAGGTAGCCAATGATGGAGCCGATGTTGATACCCATATAGTATAGGGTATATCCAGAGTCTCTGCGCTCGTCACCGATTGGATACAGTTGCCCAACTAAAGCGCCAATATTCGGCTTTAGCAAGCCGGTTCCGGACACGACAAAAAGCAGTCCGATGAAAAACGTGCTGTCATTGGGTATTGCTAAAAGCAGGTGGCCGCACATAATTATGATACCGCCGTACCAGATGGCATTTTGGCTACCAATCATCCGGTCAGCAATCCATCCGCCTGGCAGACCCATAAAGTAAACAGCACCTGTATAGAGCCCGTAAATCGCAGTAGCGGATGCAACCGAGATCCCTAGACCGCCCTCCTGCATTCCCAAGGTCATGTAGAGCACAAGTAGCGCGCGCATACCGTAGTAGCTCATCCGCTCCCACATTTCTGTGAAGAAAAGCGTGGAGAGACCAGTAGGGTGACCAAAAAACGCTGTGGTATCGGTACTAGTAGATGTAGGAGCCGTCATAACTGCTTACATATCCAAATCATTGTGAGACGATGATCTCTTGACCCGGATAGATTAGATCATTATTCGACAGCCCATTCCAACGAAGTAATTCTTCCAAATCTCGTCCGAAACGGTTCGCGATCCGGGTCAAAGTATCATCTGGGCGAACGCGATAGATATCCATAATTGAATCGCCCATCTTGACTTTAGGAGGTTTGGTTTGGGCGAATCGAAGGTTCAGTCTCTGGCCAGGTTGAAGTAACGAATCCAGCTCAAGATTATTGCTCACAGCAATTTCAGCAGATCGCAAATTGAAACGCCGTGCGATGGTCCACAAATTATCACCGCGGCGCACTGTATAGTATTCCGGCAAATCTGTCTTCTGTCGCTTGTGCTCTTGTAGCGGGAGTCGATTTTTTAGTTCTGCCGAAGAGAGTCGGGCGCTGCCCCTAGGTATCAGCAGGGACTGACCGGCAATAATTTTGTCTCCTTCGAGACTGTTTATTTCTCGAAGGCTTTCGGGAGACGAGCCAAGCTGCAGCGCAATTCCACTCAAAGTGTCGCCGGATTTAATAGTGTAGTGTTCCCAGGTGACAAATAGTGTGGGATCCAATTCAGCCAGCCGTCTTTCAAAAAGCTCTTGTCGGTTTTTTGGTAATGCAACTTGCTGAGGGAATTCCGGGTGAGTTGCCCACCTCAGATAGCCCGGATTGAGGGATTGAACGCGGGCGATGTCGAGCTCAGCCAATGAAGCTATTTGCTCCAGCTCAATTTGGTGGCCTATGTCAATATAATAAAGTGGTTCTGTATTGGGAATTTCAGGCAGTTCGATTCCGAAGAAGCTCGGTTCCGCAATCACGCTAGCAAGCGCGAGTAATCGTGGAACGTGCGCACGTGTTTCTGAATTGAGCGGCAAGCTCCAAAACTCCGCTTCCTCGATTAGAAAACTGCCGCGTTGGATTGCACGCCTAACATTGCTGCTGCCAGTGTTGTATGCTGCAAGCGCAACGAGCCAGTCCTTGTTGAACTCGTCGTTTAGGGTTTGTAAGTAATCTAGTGCTGCCGTCGTTGATGATCTGGGATCTCGTCGTGCGTCAAACCACCAATCCTGCTGTAGCCCGAAGGAGCGGCCGGTGTTGGGCATAAATTGCCAAAGCCCTACCGCTCCTTCTCGGGACCGCGCATGTGGGGTAAAAGCACTCTCGACAAACGGTAGAAGTGCAATCTCCATGGGAATATTGCGACTCTCTACTTCTCCTACTATCTCATAAAGAAATGGGGAAGCGCGCTCTGCGATCAGATCAAAGTATGCCTGATTCCTTGCATAGCGTGCTGTTTGTTCACGCACGCGTGGATGCGAATACGTGGATTTGAGAGAAAGAGAGGCTCTGATCCGATCCCAAAGGTTGTGATAGGTTACCGATTTACCAGCAGCGCGATCGCCCCCGTGAACGGGTTGTGACATCGGGGTCGTTTCTGTTGTCTTAGTGGGAATGCGGTGAGCGGAATCAGCAGAGTCTGTTTCATTCACTAAACTAGTGACCTGGCACGCAGCGAGCGTGATGCACAAAACCCCGCAGAGCGTCGCTCGAAGTCCGCTTCGTTTTGATTGGCATGATATTAAAAATGAAGCTTTCACAAGTCTGGAGGGCTAAGCATTTTAGAAATTATCTTTCCAGCTGCGCAAGGCACCAAATACTTGTACCGGCGTTTCAAGTGGCGCCTTTGTCCTCTCCTGCAGCACTTTTATTATGTCCTCATCCTCGCAGCGCAGGAAAGGGTTTGTGTCCAGCTCTAATTGAATAGTTGACGGTAGGGTAGGCTTTCCGAGATCCCGTTTTTTTTGTTCGACGGCCAAGCGCGCCTTGAGCGTCTCGTTGTTTGGATTCGCGGCAGTGGCGAACGCCAGGTTAGACAGCGTGTACTCATGGGTGCAGTAGACTTCGGTTTGTTCATCCAAGTTAGATAGCTTGCTCAGCGATTCGCTCATCATCTGTGGATGCCCTTCAAAGAGCCGCCCACATCCTCCCGCGAATAGCGTATCGCCACAGAAAACCACGGGCTTAATACAATCGATGGCAGCGAACGCAATATGATCCAAAGTGTGTCCAGGAACTTCGATTACCGTCAACTCAACGTCGAAAAGGCGAAAGGTGTCTCCATCAGAAACATATTCGGTGATGCCTTGTATTTGGCTGGAACGAGGGCCTATCACTTTGGGACGACTGTATTTGCCCAACGCAGGCAGGCCTCCGGTGTGGTCTTTATGATGATGGGTAATCAGGATATGGCTCAGATTGAGATTAAGTTTCTCGGCAAGTTGAATCACGGGCAAAGGATCACCGGGATCAACGACGGCCAACTCGGTGCCCGCTTGGCTGGTTATCGCCCAAATATAGTTGTCCTGAAGGGCTGGTATCGGATGAATAGAATTGAACATGATTGGTAGAATTTTCTTTGAACTACGATCTCTCGCCACTAACCATATCTTCCATTATATCATAGATTTAGGGTACGAGAATTCTGCTGGCACTGGGTGCTTCTCCAAGATAGAATCATTTTAATTCAGGAGTGAGCTTGTCTATGAAGCATTCTTCCACGCATGAGACGCGGCGTCGGCTTGGACCTGGCTGTAGTGATACTGATATTCTTATCGAACTAATCGGGAGGTGGTTTCGTTCTCCACAAGGGCAGTCAGTGTGGGCAGCCGAAAAAGCTATTACCGAACAACTGATCGCGAGGCTTTTTGGTTACCATATTCTGCAGATTGGCTGTCACGAGGAGTTTTCGCTAGTTGAGAATAGCCCGGTAGGTCATAAAGTGATGTTCAGGCCTGCCTATGCTAAGGGCAGCACTAATCCGGTGGCGCTCGGCGAGGAATTGCCTGTGGCCAATGACATTGTTGATGTTGTGGTACTTCATCACGCGCTGGATTTTACTGAACAGACCCATCGATTACTCAGAGAAGCGACCCGAGTATTACGGCCCGGTGGGCACATGCTGATCGTCGGGTTTAATCCAGCCAGTCTGTGGGGCATTTGTCGGTTGCTCCGCAGTCGACAACGGGTCCCTTGGAACGGTAAATTCATTTCGAGGGGACGCCTGAGCGATTGGCTTCAACTCCTTAATCTGCAGCTGGAGTCTAGCGCGCTCGGTCTTTATTCTCCTCCAACGAGTATTGCTAAGGTACTTACATACGCCAGCCGAATTGAAAAACTGGGTACTAAGATTCAGTTGCCATTTGGTGGTGTTTACATTTTGCAGTGCGTGAAACAAATTACGCCAATCACCCCGATTGTGCCTCGCTGGCGCCCCTTGCGCTCAGGTTCACTCGGAGTTCCTGCCGCTGAAAATGTCCGCGTAACCATTCATTAAAGGACGGTAAGCGGATGTCGAAGCCAATTAAGATGTTTACTGACGGCGCATGTCGAGGTAACCCCGGAAAGGGAGGCTGGGGCGTGCTCTTGCGTTTTGGAGAAACTGAGAAAAAACTCTATGGCGGTGAAGATTTCACCACCAACAATCAGATGGAATTGATGGCGGTCATAATGGGTCTTGAGGCATTAAAGAAACCCTGTCGCGTAATTGTTACGACTGATTCAAAGTATGTGTTGTCCGGCATTACTGAATGGATGCTGAACTGGAAAAAGCGAAACTGGAAAACTGCAAATAAGAAACCTGTATTGAACGAAGATCTTTGGCGTCGACTAGATGCCTTGGCGTCCCAACATGACGTTAGTTGGGAGTGGGTAAAAGGGCACAGTGGTCATCCGGAAAACGAAATAGCTGATCAACTAGCCAATCGAGGGATTGACGAATTGACTTCATCGGATATCTAGTTTTAGAAGGGCAATTATCTCACTGAGGCAGGCGAGTAACGCAAGGATAACGGGGTAAGACAGCGATCATGAGACAGGTTGTATTGGACACAGAGACCACTGGGCTCGATCCTAAACAAGGCCATCGGGTAATCGAAATAGGTTGTGTGGAGATTGAGAATCGGCGTTTGACCGGCAAGAACTTCCATTGTTACCTGAACCCTGATCGCGACATTGATGAGGCAGCAATTGAGGTCCACGGGCTTACCAGACAATTCTTATCTGACAAACCGCATTTCGCACAGATCGAGGGCGAATTTCTTGAATTTGTGGCGAGCTCGGAGTTGGTTATTCACAATGCACCATTTGACATTGGGTTTCTAGATAGCGAATTGGCTCTCTCTCCTTCAAGTAATTACTCGATCGGGAGCTTTTGTAAGGTTCTCGACACTCTCGTACTGGCAAAAGAAAAACATCCTGGACAGCGTAATAACCTTGACGCTTTATGCAAACGATACAGCGTCGACAATACGCAGCGTGACTTGCACGGGGCATTACTGGATGCTGAGATCTTAGCAGATGTTTACCTGATGATGACCAGCGGACAGTCCAGTTTGTCGCTCCGAGAAGAGCCTACTCGGGCAGAGTTAAATTTCAGTAAATCTCGCAGGCTTGATCCTGCAAGAACCCCATTGCGCATTATTCGTGCGTCGAGGCAGGAGCTTCGAGAACACGAAGCTCGGCTGGATGAGATTGACACAAAATGCGACAAGCGGAGTCTCTGGCGGCGTGTAGACAGCTTGCAAAACTGAGCCGTCCGTGGATCTGTATCATCTTGGTATCGGGCGATCATTAGCCTTTTGCTTAATAAACACGCGAGAAGTAATCGACATAAGTAAACCCTGTTAAACTGCTTGAACTAACCCCCTCAGCCTTATAGTATTCGGTGGCCCGCCGGGCTTTATAAATAAACCAAAATGTCTAAAACCGGCAGAAAAAACGGCACTCGCCTTGCGAGTTAGGCTGTTAATGTCCCACAAATTACCGACCTCAAGCTACTTGTTGATTGACGGTGGCAAGCAGACGTCGGACAAGAAAATTAAGCACTCGATGAGGAAATAGATCTATGGAAACCCTTGAATGGAATAGCAATATGATGATTTCGGCTGTTGTTCTTGCCGTAACCTTTATTGCGATTTTTACGGAAGAAATCCACAAAATACATCGGGTGAAATGCGCCATGGCAGGCGCTGCTGCCATGATCGTGGTTGGCCAAATTATGGGTTTCTACAACCCAGATGAAGCGGTAGAAGCCATTGACTGGAATGTGGTGTTTCTGCTCGGCGGCATGATGACGATTGTAGCGATCATGATCCCAACCGGGGGCTTCCAGCAGCTCGCCTACTGGGCCGCTGACTTCAGTAAAGGCCGTTTGTTTCTTCTGCTTGCCCTAATAGGTTCTCTGGTTACTGGATTGTCTTTGCTCCTAGATAATGTAACAACAGTGGTGATTTTCGGCCCACTGATAATCCTGATTTGTCAGTCTTTAAGGGTTACACCAATACCGTTTTTACTGGCTGCAGCACTGCTGTCTGACACCGGCGGAGTGGCCACGCTTGTTGGTGACCCGCCAAACCTCATGATCGGGTCAGCGTTCGGTATCGACTTCAATACATTTCTCATTCACATGGGGGGAATGGTTCTGCTTGCTTGGCTTGTGGTCCTAGCGATGCTTCGTGTCCTTTTCAAGGAGGACTTGGCGGTCACGCCCCACGAACTTGAGTTGAATGACCGTGAACCTCTGTCGGATCCAAAGACGTGGTATGGCGCAATCGGGGTTCTTGGCATAATGGTTGTTGGGTTCATAATGCATAATGCCCTGCATTGGGAACCCTGGTTCGTGACGGCGTTGGGGTTAACGGCTCTCGCCTTTATCGGCAGAGATCTGGATATGGAAGAGGCCTTCGCCCACACAGAGTTGGCGCTTCTGATGTTCTTTATCTCTCTATTCATCATCGTAGGCGGAGTTGAACACAGTCAATTTCTTGAATACCTCGGTCAGTTTATCATTCCATTCGTTGAGTCTGATCTTTTAACCGCAACGCTGCTTTTGATGTGGGTGGCGGCCTTCCTATCTGCCGCGATCGACAACATCCCATTTACCGCCGCGATGATCCCGATCATTGCCGGAATGGAAACGCAAGGTATTAACGTCACACCCCTCTTCTGGGGTTTGGCTGCCGGTGTCGGGATGGGTGGTAACGGGACTCACATTGGCTCAACCGCCAATGTGTTTATTGTGACTATCTCGGAGAAAATGGCGAAAGACGCGGGAGATCCATCGTTGGCGATTACGCCAGGGTTGTGGATGAGGAAAGGTTTGCCGGTAATGCTAGTTACGCTTATTACTTGCACCATCACTGTATATGCCTTTTGGGACTTTTTCTCAGCCCCCATTCAGACAGCAACAGTTGTCAGTGAAGCCATGGGAGGACACTAGTCTGAGCTTTAACCGCTGTCACAAGAATGGGGCGTCCGGCTGATTCTGCCCGACGCCCCGTTTTGTGCCTCGACTGACTGTTGCGGCCTTGCGCAACGGTTCAATCAGCCATCATAATTCGGATGATGAATGGATACTTCTTTAACAAATTCTCCTCAACAAGGGACGAAAGGGTTCTTTTATTTGTTGGAAATCAAATCCTAGTACGAAACGGCGAGTTTCTGTGGCGCCGCGATCAGATTTCCGAGGAATTTATTGCGCAAGAGACCATGATTAAGGTTTCTTATGGGCGGGAAGAAATTTTGGTTACCCGTGCACCCGCAGGCGCCGCAAATAGCCTAAATGCAGAATTGCGTTCGCTGCGCAGCCTGCTGCTTGAGAGTGACGAGCGATCCATGCAAGTTGCTGGCAAAGCGAATCAGCTACTCAACTGGCATGATTCGCATCAGTTTTGCGGCTTTTGCGGTGAGAGAACAATGCCGGATCGCTCTGGTCAGGCGTTATTCTGCAAAGATTGCCAGCACGCCTTTTTCCCACGCATCAATCCTTGTGTCATTATGCTGGTGGTAGATGGGCATCGAATTCTGCTTGCGAGAAGCGCGCGGTACCGTGCTGGTTTTTATAGCTGTCTTGCTGGCTTTATTGAAGTGGGAGAGTCAGCAGAGGATACTGTTCGGCGTGAAGTAAAAGAGGAAGTGAATTTAGATGTTGGCGCTATTCGCTACTATAAAAGTCAATCCTGGCCTTTCCCATCGCAACTTATGCTTGGGTTTTACGCGGACTATGCCTCAGGGCAAATCAAGCCAGAGCAAAATGAGATCGAGGAAGCGGACTGGTATGACATCCATGATTTGCCTACGGTTCCATCAGCAAAAGTAAGCGTCGCGGGTGATTTAATTGAGCACTACATTAAAAGCATGAAGTTATCTCTTTAACTTTTTCATTCCTCTAATTAGAACGTTTTTAAAGCACAGATTCATAATATTTTAAGGAGCTCTGGGTGGAGTTTTTGAGTGAGTACGGCATGTTCGTCGCGAAATCGATGACCATAGTCATTTCTTTTGTTTTGGTGATAAGTCTGGTTGCCGCAAGTGGTGTGCGCGGGAAAAAATCAGGAAAAAAAGGGACTGTCCGCGTGAGTAAGCTAAATGAGCATTTCGAAGCGTTAAGAGATTCGCTCAGAGAAGTCGTTTTGGATAAGGATAGTCTTAAGAGCTTGCAAAAAGAGGAAAGAAAACAGGCTAAGGCAAGCAGAAAAGAGATAAAAGAAGCACGTAAGAAACCGCTTGATCAAGGAACAGGAGAAGCTTCAGGAGCAAGAAGTAGAAAAAGAATTTATGTCGTTAATTTCAAGGGGAACGTTGCTGCCGACGCGGTTGTTTGTTTGCGTGAAGAAATTAGTGCAATCCTTTCTCTTGCGACTTCTCAAGACGAGGTGCTGGTCAGATTAGAGAGCCCAGGAGGCATGGTTCACGCCTACGGCCTGGCTTCTTCTCAATTAGTCAGGCTAAAGAAAGCTGATATTCCATTAATGATATGCGTCGACAAAGTTGCAGCCAGTGGTGGGTATATGATGGCGTGTTTGGCTGACAAACTGATTGCCGCCCCATTTGCGATTATTGGCTCTATCGGTGTCCTCGTGCAGCTGCCTAACTTCCATCGCGTTCTTAAAAAGCATGAAGTAGATTACGAGATTATCAGCGCTGGAGAGTATAAACGCACGCTCACGACATTTGGTGAGATTACCGAAAAAGGCAGAGATAAAGTTCGTGAGGATGTAGAAACGATCCATGGCATTTTCAAAAGCTGGGTAAAAGAGCATCGCCCAAGCGTTGAGATCGATGACATCGCAACCGGGGAGACCTGGCTTGGCAGTCAGGCAAAAGAGCGATTCATGGTTGATGAAATCAGCACCAGTGATGAGTGTCTTCTAGCTGCCTGTGAAACTGCTGATGTTTTTGAAGTTGAGTATGAGCTGCCAAGGTCAATCCAGCAAAAGCTGAGTAACATTCTCGAAAGCGCGCTTGAAGGAGTATTCTCAAGGATAATCAATCAGCCAAATAACGAAAAATATCAGTAAGCGCAGAAGCAAAGCATCATTCGAATAAAGAGGAGTCGTCTATTGTCCCAGTATAAAGCCTATGAGGTTGTCGAGGTTGTAAAGAAAAAATTCAAGGGGGCTGTGGTTAAGAAAAATGTCGACGAATTGCCCCCCGGCGAGATTCTTGTCGATGTGCAATACTCGTCTTTGAATTACAAGGATGCTCTGTCGGCGAATGGAAATAAAGGGGTCACCCGTCACTACCCTCATGTTCCCGGAATAGATGCAGTAGGCACTGTTATCGAAACTGAAAGCCCTGATTTTTCCGAGGGACAAACGGTCTTGATCACAGGTTATGACCTTGGGATGAATACATCCGGCGGATTTAGCCAACGCATCAGAGTGCCAGTTTCGTGGGCTGCGAGGTTGCCTGTGGGAATGGACCCTGCTACGAGTATGCGGTTAGGTACCGCGGGGCTCACAGCCGGACTCTGTGTGGATGCCCTGCTCAAGAATGGTCTAGAAATAGATCAAGGCGAAGTCTTAGTTACGGGTTCAACCGGTGGCGTCGGGATTATCGCTGTGGGCATTCTGGCTAAATTAGGGTTCAAGGTCACTGCGAGTACCGGCAAGCCTGAGATGGAAAATTTACTGAAAACTATGGGTGCTACTGAGATTGTTGGCCGAGATGAGTTCAGCGATCCATCAACGAGACCTTTGCTTACGGAGAGGTGGGCTGCCGCGGTGGACGTTGTTGGAGGAGATACTTTGTTCAACGTAATTAAAGGTTTGAGATATGGAGGAAGCGTCGCGGCCTGCGGTCTTGTCCAGTCACCGGTATTTCAGGCGTCAGTCTTGCCTTTCATTCTTCGCGGCGTCAATCTGCTTGGAGTGGACTCTGTTGAGTTGCCATTGATGCAAAAAGAGCGTATCTGGAACAAACTTGCAAGCGAGTGGAAATTAGAAGCCCTAGATCAGGTCTGTACTGAAATAGGGTTCGATCAGTTGGAAGCTAGTTTGGCAACAGTTCTGTCGGGCGCCGCTGTCGGACGCTACGTACTGAATTTACAAAGTTGATCAGAATCTGTCACTGTCGTTTTAGCTTGCTGGGCTCCTCGGCATTATATTACTGGCTTATAGGGGCTTAAGAAGAAAAGTTGCATGATAATGTTGAATCTTCTGCTGCTCCGCAGATATTGCCCCAAGTGAATGTGTCACAATCGCAAGTTATATTGACTGTGCTAATTCAGATTAGGTGCGAGCAAGCGAGAGAGTTCGTCGATCGGCAAATCTTTTCGCTTTGCCAAGTCGTTGAGCTGCTCCGCTGAGACTTTCCCTACTGGAAAGTATTTGCTGTCTGGGTGGGAGAAGTAATAACCACTTACTGTTGCGGCTGGTGTCATCGCATAACTTTCGGTGAGCTCAACTCCGATCTCTTCCTGCGCTTTAAGCAATTCAAATAAGATCTTTTTATCTGAGTGGTCGGGGCATGCGGGATATCCTGGAGCAGGCCGGATTCCCTGATAGGCTTCCTTGATCAGGTCCTCATTTTCTAAAGCCTCTTTGGGTTGATAGCCCCAAAATTCTTTTCTGACCCTCTCATGCATATGTTCAGCGAATGCTTCCGCTAGTCTGTCTGCTAAGGCTTTCACCATAAGCGAACTATAGTCGTTTTGCTCCGCTTCATATTTCGCTACCAGCTCTTCGGTGCCAATCCCTGCTGTA
>MDTD01181830.1_pt1 | contig 14183 bp, 16 predicted proteins | sample 811221 | NCBI WGS metagenome assembly MDTD01 (sample SAMN05326646, study PRJNA326480) | marine metagenome | isolation source: seawater | place: Pacific Ocean: South West | collected 2011
AGGCTGGATGTGGAAGTGCGGTAACGCATGTAGCTAACCAGTACTAATAGCTCGATTGGCTTGATTTATGCACTGAAAAAAATTTTAATTTATATATATATATTGATAAAAAACTCTCTTTGAATTTATAATTGCTTATTCAGATAAATGAAAAAAATAATAGGTTTCAAAAGTATAATTTTACAGCTGGTATTTGGTTTTGTTTTTTATCTTATTTTAACACCCTTATCTTTATTATTAAAAGTCTTAGGAAAAGATATAATAAATTTAAAAAAAAATAATAATAATTCTTATTGGATTGAGAAAAAATCCTCCAAGAACACAATGAGAAATCAATATTAATTACGTTTTTTTTAATAATTTTGTATATATTTAAATGAATACTATTCTTGGCATATCCGCATTTTATCATGATAGCGCAGCGACCATAATCCAGGACGGAAAAATTTTGGCAGCGGCTCAAGAAGAAAGATTTTCAAGAGTAAAACATGATTCAAACTATCCATTTAATGCTGTTGAATTTGTATTAAAGTTTTCAAATATAAAGCTATCAGATTTGGATTATATTGTTTTTTATGAAAAACCCTATTTAAAATTTGATAGACTATTTAAAACTTATTTAGCTTTAGCACCAAGTGGTTTTGAGTCTTTCTGTATATCAATGCCTATTTGGTTAAATCAAAAATTATTCCAAAAAAAACTATTAGTTAAACAACTTAAAAAACACGATTCAAATTTTAATGAACATAATAAAATTTTATTTTCTGAACATCATTTAAGTCATGCAGCAAGTGCATTTTTTCCTTCTCCATTTGAGAAAGCAATAATATTAACAGCTGATGGAGTAGGAGAATGGGCAACAACCACTGTTGCTGTTGGTAACAAAAATAAATTAGAAATTAAAAAAGAAATTCACTTCCCGCATTCGTTAGGATTATTATATTCTGCTTTTACATATTATATTGGTTTTAAAGTAAATAGTGGAGAATATAAACTAATGGGTTTAGCTCCATATGGTGACCCAAAGTATGTTGATAAAATTTTAGAAAATTTAATTGATATAAAACAAGACGGATCATTCAGATTAAATAATGAATATTTTAATTATACAACTGGTTTTACTATGACGAATAAAAAGTTTGAAAATTTATTTGGCGAACCTGTCAGAAACCCAAGCAAAAATAAAATTACTCAATTCCATATGGATGTGGCTGCATCAATTCAAAAGGTAACCGAGCAAGTGATGACAAATCTTGCCAAATCTCTAAAAGAAGAATTTAAAATTAATAATTTGTGTTTAGCTGGTGGCGTCGCATTAAATTGTGTTGCAAACGGAAAAATTCTAAAAGATAAAATCTTTGACAATATTTGGATACAGCCAGCAGCAGGGGATGCTGGGGGTTCTTTAGGGGCAGCTCTAGCAGCTTGGCACTTAGAGTTAAATAAGCATAGATCCCTAAGTAAAGATGACTCAATGCAAGGTTCTTATCTAGGCCCTGAATTTTCAAATGACGAAATAAAAAAAGAATTAATAAGATTAGGTGCAGTCTTTGAGATATACGAAGAAGATGAATTAATGTTTAAAACTGCTGAATATTTAACACAAGGAGATGCAATAGGCTGGTTCCAAGGAAGAATGGAATTTGGACCTCGGGCTCTAGGTAATCGGTCAATCTTAGGTGATCCAAGATCTGAGAATATGCAAAAAAATTTAAATCTTAAAGTTAAATACAGAGAAAGCTTCAGGCCATTCGCTCCTTCGGTTTTAGAGGAAGAAGCAGGTGATTGGTTTGAACTAAATTCAAAAAGTCCTTATATGTTAATCGTAGGAGATGTTAACAACAAAATAAAAAAAAAAATGACAGAAGAGGAAAAAAAACTTTTTGGTATAGATAAATTAAACGTCAAAAGGTCAGAGATTCCAGCGGTGACACATGTTGATTATTCAGCAAGAATACAAACTGTTAGTAAAAGTACTAATCCAAAATATTATGATTTGATTAAAAAATTTAAGGAGAGAACAGATTGTCCAGTAATTGTAAACACCTCTTTTAATGTAAGAGGCGAACCTATAGTAAACACACCCGAAGATGCTTTTAAATGTTTTATGGGGACAAATCTAGATAAATTAGTAATAGGAAATTTTATATTAGAAAAAGATAAACAAGATCTAAATCTTAGGCAAGACTACAAAAGCAAGTTTGATTTAGATTAATTATTTATTCAAGATAACATCTTTAGATTTTTGATTTTTAATCCAATTTAACAATTCTTTTTTTTTCTTTATTATACACCATGGATTTTTAAAAAATAATTTTTTTCCAATTTTATCTAAGCAAGATGCTTTTATAGACTCAATTTGAAAATCATTGTGATTATTTTTACAAAATGATTTTGCATTTTTTATATGTTTAATGAACGGTTTATAATCGTATAATGGACCATCTATTCTTGCTAGTGAAAATTTATCTTCTTTACAATAAGTAACAAACTTTTTATTCTTGTACATCTTCCCTTTAAAAGTCTTATAATACCTCCATGGAACTTGAAAATCTTCTTCAAATTTATGAAGGTAAGCGCAGCCTTTATTCCATGGAAGACCTATCGTACATATTCTGGCATTATTTTTTGACATAAAATCTAAAATACTACCTTCACCCCATGATGTTTTATAAGATAAATTTTTTATCGCATATAAGTTTTTTCCAAAAGCTAAATAGCTATGAAGTGGCTGAGGTGTTCTATAATAATTCCGTTTTAAAGCTTCTTTTGGCAAGACACCAACATTATCTATGGAAGTTTTAAGATCAAATTTTTTTGTTTTAACAAAAGCATTTGTTGAAAATGATGGAAGTAACAAGATCCTTTCTTTTGTAATAAAATTTTCAATAATGTTCAAAATTTTTGGCATTAAATTTTTTTTAAAATCAAATTTATTTAAAAAATTTGAAAATCCAGAATATATAACCACTACTTTGTCGTTTTTTTTAATAACTTGACTTAGAGACTGAATAAAATCTTTTTCTGAGATCATTGACCTTATCTATACCCACCATCAACATTAATAGTAGCATTATTTGTGTAATCGGAATTTATCAAAAAATTAATTGCTTTATAAATATTGCTAAAATTACCAGTTTTTCCTGACGGGATCTCTTTTAATATTTTTTTTTTTAATTTTTCACTTAAATTTAAATACATTCCTGTCTTGAAGTTTCCTAGCTTTATAGTATTCGAAGTAACATTAAATCTTCCAAATTCCTTACTTATAATATTAGTAATTCCATTGGAGGCGAGTTTGGTTGATGTATAAGTTAAAGTGCCTATATCTCCTTTTTCTCCACCTGTTGAAGATATATTAATTATTCTTCCCCAATTATTTTTAATCATTAATGGTAAAATAATTTTGGCAATATCGAAATAGGATAATGTATTTATTTTAAAATCTCTTAAAAACTCGTCATTACTTATATTTAAAAATGTTTTATTTGTTTTATTTGATGCAAAGTTAATAAAGATAATTTTTTTGTAACTTTTTATTATTTTTATATGTTTTTTTAAATTTACTTTTTTTGTATAATTAAATTTTAAGTAATTAATATTTTTATTCTTAATTATTTTTTTGGAAGAATTATATATTGCAAAAATTTTTTCATTAACAAAATATTTTTCACTCAATAATTTTTGGAAAATACTGCTACTACCACCACTTATAATATATATTTTTTCTTTCATTTTTTTATTTTTAAAATTGAAGCTTTAACACTTAAACCTACCCCAAAACCACATAATAATATTTCAGAATTCTTTTTAATCTTATTATTTTTCAAATAATCGATTATTAGATGTGGTATGCTTGAAGATACAGTATTTCCAATCTTTTTAATATTTGATGGAATTATTAAATTGAATTGTCTCAATTTATTTTTAATCAAATTTTCTACTGTAAGAGATGCTTGATGATTAAATATAATCTTTATTTTTTTATTTTTCTTGATAATTGATTTTAATAGATTAACTACTTCAAAATTAACAAATTCAAATACTTTTTTCCCATCCATAAATAATTCACTTTCTTTGGTACATAAATCGTTGAAACTATCTTTTCTAAAACTTTTAAAAGTTTTTATTACCTGAACATTCTTTTTATTAAAATAGAAAACTGATGCACCATCACTAAACAATGATGATGTGGACCTATTGAACTCTTTTATGTGTTTTGAGTAAGTTTCGGCACAGACAATTAAACTATTACCCTTTAGTTGATTTGCTAAATCTAAAGCATCAACAAATCCAGTACAACCAGAATTTAAATCGTAAAGATTTGTATCAGACTTTAATTTTATTTTTGAAGCAAATAAAAAAGAGTTACCAGGGAATTTATAATTATTGGTTTCAGTAACAAAAATAAGATTATAAACTTTGCTTTTATTAAATTTTATATTTTTCCTAGTAAAATTTCTGTACGCGGAATGTGCTAAATCTAAAGATGTTAAATTATTCTCAGCATAAAAAAGTTTTCTTGGTCCAGTTTTTGTGAGTGTCTTGTTAAATAATTTAAGTGAATATTTCTTTTTATATAGCTCCTTAACATCAATTTTTTTTTTTCCTAAGGATGTACCAAAATTATTTTTAAAATTTAAACTCACTTTAATAATTTATTTTTTTTAAGACATTCATATATTTTTTTTACAGACTCACACTCAGACAAATTTTTAATTTTGCCAGCTTTCCCCTTTGTCTGTTTGTCTATCTTTATTAAGATTTCCAATTGACCAAGCGAGTCCCATTCTTCAATATCACCGACTTTTAAATTTAGATTAATCTTTTTTTTCGGTATTTTTAAAGCTTTTGAAATTAAAATAAATAATTCTTGTTTATCAAGCATTTTGACCTTTCATTTTTTTACATATGGCAACTGATGTATAAGCTAAATATTTGCCAAATTTTTTCTCATAATAGATAATCCTTTTTTTTAAAAGTTTATCAAACAAAATTTCATTTTGTTGAAAAAAAGTTGGTATAGGCCAGTAAATTTTTTTAGTCTCTTTGAAAAATCCAAATTTTAATCTTAAAATTCTTTTTAACTCATAAGTGTTAGAAAGTGAAATTAGAGGGATTATAAATATTCCGCTTGGTTTAAGATTGACATTTATTTTTTTTAATATCTTTTTTACATTTTTTAAACCATCTAAACCACAGTTAGAAGCTACTCCTTTATACCAAGGACTTCTTTCTGCAACTATTTGACTTAAACTAGAAACATCCGAAATTATAATATCAAATTTTTTATTCTGCCATGGTGCTAATAAATTACCAGTTCTGTAAAAAACTTGGTTATAATTTATTTTTTTTTTTGCCTTATCTATCGCAATTCTGGAAATATCGCTCAAATGGTAAAAATGATCATAATTTAAATTGTTTATTAAATAATTTGAAATATTCCCATCTCCACATCCTACCTCACATATATTTTTATTTTTCATTTTTTTTAAAACACTAAAGGCTTCTCTTTGAAGTAACTTACTAGTTAAGTTTTCTTTAAATATTCTATTCTTTTTCATCTTTATTTTTTTTAAATAAGACTATATACATAAATTGCATCACAAAAAAAGTATTACATAAGTTTTTACAAATTATTGAATTAATAATGTCTATTTTTAACAATTATGAAAAATATTAAAATTTATAATTTTGCAAAAAAAATTTTTAATTACCCTAGAAGTATTACTGGCAGTGGTGTTAGAAAAACTCTTAAAGAAATAAAAAAAATTGTTCCAGAAATAAAAATTATTTCAGTAAAAAGTAATTCCAAAGTATTTGACTGGACAATACCAAAAGAATGGAATGTAAAAAAAGCGTTTATTATAGACCCTGAGGGCAAAAAGATATGTGATTTCAGTGAAAATAATCTTCATTTAATGGGATACAGTACACCTGTGAACAAAATAATTTCAAAGAATGATCTAGAAAAAAATCTCTATTCTTTGCCCCGACAACCAAATGCCATTCCTTATATAACATCCTATTACAAAAAGAATTGGGGATTTTCATTAACGCATAGAGAGAGAATTAAATTAAAAAAAGGAAACTATAAAATTCTAATTGATACTAATTTTAAAAATGGTGTTCTAAATTATGGTGAAATAATTATTCCAGGAAAGACTGAAAAGGAAGTTTTTTTTTCATCATATATATGCCATCCTTCACTTGCAAATAATGAAATTTCAGGCCCAAGTCTATTAACTTTTTTAACAGATTACATAAAAAAAATAAAAAATCGTCGGTACACTTATAGAATAATTTTTGTTCCAGAAACAATTGGATCTGTGACCTATCTAAGTAAAAATTATAAAAAAATGAAAAAAAACATAAGATATGGTTTTAATTTAAGCTGCGTAGGTGATGAGAGAACCTATTCATTCATACCTTCAAGAAATAAAAACACATTGAGTGATAAAGTTTCTTTAAATATACTAAGCAAAAAAAAAATAATTTTTAAAGAATACAGCTGGAATTCAAGAGGTAGTGATGAACGACAATATTGTTCACCTGGAATTGACTTACCCGTATGTTCAGTTTTAAGATCAAAGTTTGGAGAGTATAAAGAATATCATACATCCTTAGACAAACTAGGGACTGTAGTTACTGCTAAGGGGCTTTCTCAAAGTTTTGATTTATATACTGAAATAATTAAACAAATTGAAAAAAATATTATCCCAAAAAGCAAAATACTTTGTGAACCACAAATGGGAAAAAGACAATTATATCACAGTATTTCAATTAAAAATTCGCACTCAACCAAAGATATGATGAATGTTTTGACTTATTCCGATGGAAATAACTCAATCATTGATATAGCTAATTTATGTAAATTAGATCTTAAAAAAGTGAAACACTATATTAAAATTTTAAAAAAAAATAAATTAATCGAATTTGTAGACTAATCGAAATACTAAGAGTAATAGTTCCTATCTATTTTTCCATTCCTATTATATTTAAAATTTTTTAAAAAAATAAAACTTTTTGGTTTCATATAATATGGCATACTCTTAGAAATTTTTTCAATTTCTTTTTCTGAAAATTTTTTTCTATTTTTTAAATAACAAACAAGTTTTTGAAAAGGAAACTTTTTGTCTTTTTTTATAACAACCAAACATTCATTTAATTTAAGTAATTTAATAAGAATATTTTCTATCTCCTCTAGTTCAATTCTATGCCCCATAAATTTGACCTGATTATCTGACCTCCCAATAATCAAAAAGTTTTGTTTTAATTTTTTGACTAAGTCTCCGGTTTTATAACCAACTTTTCCTCTTAATTTAAAAAATTTTTTTCTAGTTAAAATTTTATCTTTATAGTATCCGGATGACATAGATGGACCTATTAAATATAGCTCCCCTTCATTAGGATTATCTTTCGTAGAATTTATTTTATACTCAAAATAAGAGTTTATGTTACCTACGGGGATATTTTTTAAATTGTTAATTTCGTATTTAGAAACTTTATGAGCAGAACAAATACAGGTACATTCTGTTGGCCCAGATACGTTAAAAAAGTTTGTTTTTCTTAGATAAGAATGTATTTCTTTAACAGATTCAATTGGAAATCTTTCACCACCAAATATCATTTTTTCTAAACGTAAATCTTTAAAAACTTTTTTTTTATAAACAGATATTAAAAAATTTAGCAATGATGGAACGCTAAACCATATTTTGCATTTAAGATTATTTATCTTCGAAATTAAAACTTCGGCATCTAATAACTCATTTTTATTAAAAGGAATCAACGTAGCTCCATTAAAAAAAGATGCATATATATCAAAAACAGAATTATCAAAATGAAGAGGATTTAAATTTGTGATTACAGTTTTTTGATTAATATCAAAAAATTTTTTCACCCAAGGAATAAAATAAGATAAATTTTTGTGAGATATCATTACACCTTTTGGATTTCCAGTCGATCCAGATGTATACATAATATATGCTGTTAAATTAGCGTCTTTAGTGAAAGTATTTTTTTTGGGTATATTTTGAATTAGGTTTACTTCTTTATCTTTTAAAACGTAAGAATTTTTAATAAATTTATTTCTTTTAAAAAGAAAAACCTTATTAGGTTTAAGATTATTTATCATTTTCCTAACTCTTAATGAATTGTCATCACTATCAAAAAATGAGTAAGTCACACCTGTTTTCCAACAAGCCAAAATTAAAGCATATGAAAGTACATTCTTATGTGACTCTATCGCAATTATATTTTTTTTTTTGATTTTAAGATTTTTAAATAATCTAATTATTTTTTCAGAATAGTTGTTTAGCTCAGCGTATGTATAGAAATTTTTTTTATCAAACTTTAAAGCAATATTGTTTTGATAAATTTTCAGATTATCTAAAAAAGATTTACCCAAATTTACAAATTTTTTTTTTACCATAAAGGATAAATATATTCTTGATCAGAATTTTTTGAGTTTTTTTTATTTAAATTGGGTTTAAAAGGTCTTTGCTCAGAGTTAAAAAATTCAATAAGTTTTTGAGCATAAATTTTATTAGCTTTTTCATTAGGGTGATTATCCCAAGGCATTTTTTGCCATATATATTCATTATTATTATTTTTTTCAGCCAGATCTAATTCCGAAGCAACCCAATTGAAATTATTTTTATTTAAAAAATCATATATATTGTTGTAGTCCTCTAAGCAAATAATTACTAATTCAATATTATTTTTTTTACATAGCGATTTAAAATCTAATAAAATTTTCTTCATTGTATGTTTCTGAATGAATTTAATGCTACCAAGACAAAACCTTAAAATATTTAATATTTCGAAAAAAAACTTTAATGAAATGTAATTTTTTTTACTTTCTAATCTAAATCTTGGTGCAAAATTCACAGATGCATTTTTGTAACTTAGAATACTTGGAATACCCCAGATATTATTAATTATTTTGGACCATGAGATAGAACAAGTATTTCTTCTTTCCAAATCTTTATGAATACCTAAAACAATAGTATCAAATTTAATTTTATTAATTTCTTTTTTAAATTTAATTAAACTTTGGTATGTAGAATATCCTGGTACTGCAAAATTTAAATAATTATAATTTTGCCTTTTTGTTTTAAGTTGAGCAGCAAAAGTATCCTCTTCCTCCAATCCATGGCCATATGTAATTGAACAACCAAAAAAACCTATATATTTTTCAATCTTTGAGTTTGTAAATTTTGCTACATTAGATCTTGCGCCAATATCATTTAAATAATAATTAACAGACATTTCGTCTTGTAAATATGGAATTTTAATATTAACTTTTACATGAGAGCTTTGTTCTAATTCCCATCCAAGTTCACCATCTTTTTTTGAGTTTTGTTTGTGTCCAGTTTTAGATGTCACTGAATATATTCTATTTATATTTAAGCCAGGAATTCTTTTAATGTTTTCACTCTTGATAGTTAATTTTGAATTTTTTTTGTTTAAAATTTCTAAAAATATAAGAAAAAAGATAATTGAAGTAATAATTATGTATAACATTAATTTATATATTCCGCTAATCCAATGCCCTCTTCACCATAATTATTTCCATTATAAAACATAAATAATTTTCCCTTATATTTTATTACAGCCCCATACTCTCTCATTTTGTTATCAAACTTTGATATCGATTTATAAAATTTTAGTTTTTTATCTTTTCTTATCCATTTTGTTTTGTTTTTTATAGCATATCCTATTTTATAATATTTACCCCTATAAGAATAAAACATAATTTTTTGTTTTTTATAATTTATTACCCAAGGTCTTGTTATTGCGATCTCTTTTTTGGATTTAAATTTTATTACATCATTTTTTGTGGCCCAATCGATACCATTTACTGAAGTTGCAAGTCTAATATTGTATTTTGGAACAAGTTTATTTTTAATTTTGCTCCAAGATTTATTCGAAGTGTACCACATTTCAAATTTTTTATTTTTTTGAACAAAACAAGAAGCTGTAAAGATTGGTTCTTTTTTTGTTCTACCAAGAATTGGAGCCTCGGAAACTTTCTTAAAACAAGAATTTAAATTTTTGCTAGTTGCCAATCCTAATGCTGATATATAGGGTACAGATTTTCCCTGAGTCCATCCAATATAATATAAATAAAATTTTTTTTTATAAATAATAATATGAGATGGAATAACAGCACAATCATCAAAACATCCAAGCCTTCCTTTGGTTAGTTGTGGTTTTTGAGAAAAAGCGACAACTTTTTTTTTTATAAACGAATAATCAAAACTATAAATATTACTATGATTAAATTTGTCTCTTCCTGCATAAAATATTTTAAACACACCGTCTTTTAACTTAACTGGTGTAGGGACCCATGAGTGGGATTTAATATGTTTTATTTTTTTTGAGGAGTTAAAAATTAAACCTTTACTTTTCCACAACATTATCGAACAAAATTTTTTAAAATTGCAATATCTTTATATTTAAGAGTTTTGCTTCCTTCAGATATTGATATTGTATTTTTTGAAATGTTTTTATTAATATATGTATTAGCTCCAATAAAACAATTTTTACCAATTTTGACACCATGAGGTATTGTAGAATTTACACCCATAAATGAAAATTCACCGAGAACAGAGGATCCAGCAATTACGCTGTTTCCAGCTATATAAGTATTGTCTTTTATTTTCACATGATGGCCAATCAAGTTATTTGACCAAATAAAAACATTTTTTCCAATATTCGCGGTAGTTTGTATTGTTGTATTCTCCAAAATCATACAATTTTCTTTTATTTTTTGCTTACCAAATAGCGAAGCCCTAGAACTTACATAAGATGCTAATTGATAGCCTTTCTTTTTAATTTCTAAATATTTTCTGTATCTGACTTGATTAAGATCCGTATATCCAATTGCAACAAATAATTTAAAAAATTTAGGTGAAAATTTTGATTTTATTTTACTAAACGGTATTACTGGTTTATTCATAAAGTGTTTTTTTTTGTAAAATCTATCGTCAATTGTAAATCCTTCCACTTTGTAGTCACTATCATTATTAAAGTAATTAGTTACTTCTTCAGCAATTTGACCTGTTCCAAATATTAATATTTTTGTTTTAGACATTTATTTACCACCATCAATTTTAAGCACTTTTCCATTAAAATATTTATTCTTGATTATAAACTCTAAACCAAACGCAATATCATTTAAAGATCCTAATTTTTTCAAAGGTATAGATTGAACTATAGAATCTAACTTTTTTTTATTTACATTTTTTAGAGTAGATTTTGCATTTATATAACCAGGAGAGATACAGGCTACTCTAAAGTTAAAAGTTGCTAATTCCATTGACATAACTTTTGTTAAAGACTCTATAGCTGCTTTAGATGAGCTATATGCACTTTGACCAATGACACCTATAGAGTTTACTGAACTAAAGTTTATTATTAATTTTTCTTTAGAATAGTTTGTTAAGAAATTTTCAACATATAATTTTGAATTTAAAAACGTTAAATGTAAATTATTTTCCACTACTTTTTTCCAACTTTGAAATTTGTGAAATTTAATATTTTTTGAAAAATTAACTAATAGTTCATTATGAATATATCCAGCCGAATTAATTAATATATCAACCTTGCCATATTTTTTTTTTATTTTTTTATAAATTTTAGATAATTTTTTTTCAATTTTTATATCAATTTTGTAAAAATCAAAATTTTTAGAAACAGGTCTTACTTTATCTATACCAATAACTTTATATTTTTTTTTTCTAAAATATTTTACTAAGTAACTTCCTATACTCCCACTACATCCAGTAATAATAATTGTTTTCATTTAAAATAAGTCGTTAATATTTTTTAAAGTTTTAATCTTGGATGGATTAAACTTTTTTTTTGATATTTTTTCTAATTCAATAAGTAATTCCATAAATTTCAGAGAATCTATTTTGTCAGTTATTTTTATATTTAAATCATTATTATTACTAATTTTTTGATTGAAAAATTTCCAAATTATATTTTGAGCTTTTGGTTTGATCATTTATTTATATACCAAACAAGTATACTCCCATAAGTTGTAGTCATTTTTAATAATAATTTTTTTACTAATATTTTTTTCTAAAAAAAATATTAATTTATCTATAGATTGGTAGTGAAGATGTTTATCTTTATAATCTACATTAAATTTCATTAAGTTAAAAGCAATTCCAATTTTTGATAATTTATACATATTTTTTAATATTTTTTGAATAATCATCCACCATTCTTTTGAATTAAAATCATCTTTGACAGTAAACAAACCACAATTAACAACATAATCTGCATGGAGTAATTTTAAGTCAGATTTTTTTATTTTTAAAATGTCTTTACAGTAAAATTTTTTATTTTTACTTTCCAATCTACGTGCTTTTGAAATCATTTTTTGTGAAATGTCGATCCCTATATAGTCTACTTTTTTCTTGTTAATATTTAGGTAGTTTACAAGATGACCCAAGCCGCAACCAACATCAAGAATTTTCTTATTTTGTAAGTTTCCCACCTCACAAATTTTTTTAAATCTTAGATATTGTGAACTTTTACTATTCCAATTTACTGCCTTATGACCTTCCTTATGTTTTAATAAAGTTTTCTCGTAGTAATTTTTTATAGAATTGATTTTTTTCATTTAAAATCAGACCACTTTAATATTTCATTCTTTTTTTTATTTTTTTTTAAGCTCAAACCAATAGTTTTGTCTAAATCTATAGGCATTATCCCCTTTTCATCTGCCCTTAATATTATTAAATCATTTTTATTTATTTTTTCCCCAAATTTTTTATTATTTTTAAGCACTATTCTTCTAGCTAAATTTTTTCTTTCATTTTTTATAGCAGGTTTTTTTAATGAATTTCCTAACGAAATTTCAGTATCTCTTATAGCCTTAACCATTTTTTTTAACTCAATTTCATTTAAAGAAAAAAAGTGATCAGGTCCTTTTGCTTTTTTATCAAAAGTAATATGTTTTTCTATTATACTTGCGCCTTTTGCAACTGCTACACACGGTATGATGTAACTTAACGAATGGTCTGAGAATCCAACTGGTACTCCTAAAAATTTCTTCATAGTTTCTATCATGTTTAGATTTAATTGATTTATGTTTGCTGGATAAATAGATACAGTGTGAAGAAAGGCAAAATTATTGTGTTTAACCACAACTTTCTTATAGGCATTGCTTATATCTACCATGTCAGCAGCACCAGTAGAAAGTATTAATGGTTTTTTTGTTTCTGTAGCTTTTTCTATGAGGATTAAATCTTGTATCTCAGTTGAGGCAATTTTAATAAAATCTACATTTATTTGTTTCAACTTTTTTAAACTTTGAAGGTCAAACGGCGAAACACCAAAAAATAACCCTTTTTTATTTGCATAACTTTTTAAGGGTTTTAACCATTTTTCGTTTAGTTCTAGTTTATTTAAAATTTTCCAGCCTCTGAATTTTTTTTGTATTATTTTATCAGCCTTAAATAATTGAAATTTTATTGCATCACATTGAGCCTTAGATGCAATATCGATTAATTTTTTTGCACGTGAAAGACTTTGGTTATGATTAGATCCTGCTTCAGCAATTATTAGTGTTTTGCTAGAATTATATATCTTGTTTTTTATTCTGAATTCTAATTTGTTATTATACAATTTTAAACCTTTAATGTTTTAATTATAGCATTCGATATATATTTTAAATGTCGATTGGTTAGTCCCAAATGCAGCGGAATAGAGAAAACCTCATTATAAAATTTTTCAGAATTTTGGAATTCTGTACTTTTAATTTTCATTTTTGATTTATAGTACTTGAATTTATATGTTGGCTTATAATGTATTTGTAAATTTATACCATATTTATTTTTCATAATATTAAAAAATTTTACTTTACTCATATGAATTTTTTTCCAATTAAATCTTAAAGGATACAAATGGTAAGAGCAAAAATTACATTTTGGTACCCTAGGTATTCTCAATACATCTACTTTGCTAAATACATTATTATAAAACCTTGCAATTTTATTTCTTTTTTTTACGAAACTATTTAAATTTTTCATTTGGCTAAATCCTAGCGCACAATTTAACTCGGATATTCTACCATTAAAACCAATATAATCCATGTCATAGGCCCATGGATTTTTTTTATTTGCCAAGTCAAAACCATGTTCTCTTAATATCTCTAATTTTTTATA
>MDTD01164182.1_pt1 | contig 14180 bp, 13 predicted proteins | sample 811221 | NCBI WGS metagenome assembly MDTD01 (sample SAMN05326646, study PRJNA326480) | marine metagenome | isolation source: seawater | place: Pacific Ocean: South West | collected 2011
CACAGACCACCCGAACTCCCGACGCGGCCCATTCGGCAGCCAACGCGCGGGTCAACCCTTCAACTGCGGCCTTTGAGGTGCAATAAGATGCCGCAGATGCCACCCCCAGCGCGCCAAACATTGAACCAATGTTGACAATACACCCCTTGCTATTGCGCAGATGCGGGTAGGCAGCGCGCGCCAGTAAGAAATGCGATACCAGATTAATATCCATCACCGCCCGAAAAGAAGCGGCATCTGTGTCTTCTGTTCGCTCCTCTCGCATCACACCGGCATTATTGACCACCAGATCGACGCGACCATGAAGTGCCACCGCTTCGTCGACATATGCCTCAAGTGCCGCATCGTCGGACACATCGCCGATATGCGCCGTAGCTGTGCCACCGCCCATTTCGATCTGGGTGATGGTTTCAGCCAGGGCCGCCTTGTCCCGCGCCAGACAAGCCACCTTGTAGCCTTCCTTCGCCAAGGTCAGAGCAATGGCCCGGCCAATGTTTCGGCTTGCGCCGGTGACAAGAGCAACCGGCGCGGTCATAGCGTCGCGTCCGGCAACAAAAGCGCGCCCTTGTTCAGCCATTCGGCCCCGTCGATCGTCAGAACTTCGCCATTCATATAGTTGGCTGCGTCCGAGCACAGGAAAATCCCTGCTTCAACGGTTTCTTCCAAAGTGCCAAAACGGCCGGCAGGAATCCGATCCATAAGGTGCTGACGCGCCTCATCTCCGGGCCAGAGCTTTTCACGAGACTGCTCAGTGTCGACAAAACCTGGACACAGGCAATTGACCTGAACGTTGCGTCCGCCCCACTCAACAGCCAGCGTTTTAGCCATGGCGATCAAGGCCGCTTTGGCCGAGGCGGAATGGACCGTGCCGGGGCCACCGACCCATGCATAGCTGGCCGTCACGTTCACGATCTTGCCAGAACGCTGCGGCAGCATGTGGCGCGATGCAGCACGTGCACAAAAGAACGACCCGTTCAGAACGATGCCGACCACGGCAGTCCAGCCGTTGGCGGTGATGTCTTCGGCGCGGGCAATGAAATTACCAGCAGCGTTGTTGATCAGAATGTCGAGCCGTCCAGTCTTTTCGACAAGATCGTCAAAGCCCTTTTCAACCGCATCATAGTCGCGGATATCCAGCGGCATAACCACAGAGCGCCCTTTGATGTCGCTGATAAGTGACGCCGTCTCCTCCAGCGGTTCGGACCGACGCCCTACCAGACCGACGGTTGCGCCCAATTCGGCCAATCGCAGCGCGAAGACCCGGCCCAAACCTGTGCCTGCTCCGGTGACAACGGCAACTTTTCCCTCGAATGAATCAAAACCTCTCATTCTTCCTCCTGTCCTGATTGCGACGGCGCACGCCCCGTCGATACATCTTCTCTATTCAAAACCTTGATAAGCGGTCTGTCGTGGCACTGTCAACAAATTTAAAATGATGTTCCGCATATTGAAATTACCGACTCGTATCATGCCTCAGATTTGCCGACAAAACACGCAAGCCACTTTACAAAAGAAGCGCGCGATCAGCTGCAGCATAGATGCCAGATGTCATGGCTCCGGCCTCATAGGCATCGACAATTTCAGTGTCAGCACGCGCGTTCTCTGTAGGCTCAGGTGTGACGTCCTGCGGCGTAACTTCACCTGCAATGATCAGCGCCCCTGGCTCCACCGCAGCAAGCCTGTCGCGCCAGTCATCTGCTTGGGTGACAACCTCAACGCCAAGCTCTGCAAACCGGTTGCGCGATACTTCACGATAGCCCGGATGCGCGTCATGCGCGACATCACGCATCGCCGTAACGAGACGCGTCTTGCGCCCGGCTGCGGCAAGGCGAATCGCAGCTTCGGTGGTCGCAACATCACTGCCAAAGACCACACAGTCTCCATCTTTCTCGTCCAGCTTGTCCTGAACAAGAATGGAACTGGCAGGCACTGCATCAGGGCGGATTTCAAGGATCTCCGGGCTTAACGGAAGCTCTCCGGTTTCGCGCCAAACCAGATCAGCAGATTCGGCGCCTGGCTCGGCGGCACGCACACCTGCGCTTTTGGCACGAAGCCATGCGGCCTCAATTGCTTCACCGTATTCTTGCATTCCCGGCACCCTGGCGCGCCAGCCTTGCATTCCACCAAATGCCTCAGGGCGAGTCATCAGGTCTACGTTATGCCCACGTTCCGCAGCGACCCAGGCCGCTGTAAGGCTGGCCAAAGAGCTGCCCTCGACACGCAGATTTAGCGGTTTCTCGGTAGGCATGAATCGCCAGCGCGCCTCGTCTCCGAGCGCGGGATTGAGCGGGCAGATGGATTGGGGGCGCGAGGATCGGCCCAAGCAGATATTGCACCCGATGCAGAAAACTGTTGTGCCCTCACGACCAGCGCGCGCCTTAGCAGGCAGGTCAGGATCGGCTAAGGAGGCGCGCCCAAACGCTGCAAAATCCATATCATCACGCACCAGCGCCTGTTCCGCGACCTCGGGGCGCTTTAATCGACCGACGCCTATCACCGGAATCGAAACCGCTTGTTTGACCCGACGCGCAAGCGGAAACCAGCGCCCTTCTTCCTCGCCTGTGATCATCGACAAGCGATTGAAGGATTCGTAGGTTCCGACTGACGCCGAAATAGCCTGAACGCCCGCAGCCTCAAGGGCGCTTGCGATCTCGCAGGTCTCGTCCGAGGTCAGCCCATCGGTCACGAACTCCTCCACACTGAGACGGACGCAAATGGGGAAATCAGGCCCGCACTTTTGGCGGATAAGGGCAATAATGCTCAACAAGAACCGCATCCGATTCTCAAGACTTCCACCAAAGTCATCGCTGCGTTTATTGGCGTAATTCGACAGAAACGCGGCCACCAGATAACCATGGGCGCCGTGAATTTCGACCCCGTCAAACCCTGCCTGTTGCAGCCTGAACGCAGCTGAGGCAAAGGCCTCCACCAACATTTTGATCTGCTCTTCAGTCAGCTCAAGCGGCATTTCCCGATTGAGCGGACAGGGAATTGGTGACGGAGCAAGCAGTGGTTGGCCCGTAATCTTGCTGCGTGTCTGGCGGCCCGCATGGCTGATCTGGCCAAACAGAAGCGCGCCATGGCCTTTGACAGCCTTGGCAAGACGCGCCAGATGCACAATACGTTCATCGGTATCCGCCATACCCATGCGGGGCATCACCCGGCCGGAGGCATGAACGCCCAGGTTTTCAGTCACGATCAGGCCGAAGCCACCCGCCGCCCGCGCCTCAAGATAGTTGATGAGGCGGTCACCGATATCACCGTTTATTTCGGCGAAGTTCGTCGTCAAAGCGGGAACGACGAACCGATTGGGAACCTCCAGAATGCCGATACTCAACGGGGAGAAGAGATTAGGAAAATGCGCGTTACTTTCGGTCTGTGTCATTGGCGGACCCCGGTTCGAAGCATTTCGGCAAAGGCGATGTCACCTACACGATCAAAGCAGTCCCATCGTTTTCGCAATGACGTGCAGCTGAATTTCGTTGGTGCCCTCACCGATCCAGGCCTCGGGCGCATCGCGGAAAAGCCGCGCAATCTTCATGCCTTCCATGTAGCCTGCGCCACCATGCAAAAGCATCCCGGTGGTGGACGCATTCACGGCCAGTTCGCTGGCCAGGAATTTACCCATCGAAGCTTCGCGGTCGCACTTTTTGCCACTCATAAACAGGCGGGCGGCGCGATAAATCATCAAGCGCGCAGAATCCGCACGCACCCGCATCTCGGCGACCTTGAAAGAGACCCCCTGAAATTTGGCAATGGGTTGACCAAAGGCTTTTCGCTCCTTGGCATATTCCTCAATCAGCTCGCAGGCTTCCTCGCCAATACCAAGGCCACGATTGGCGACCAGAATACGCCCCTCAACCAGTGTGTCTTTAAGTTGGCGAATTCCTTCGCCGTGCGCACCCAAAATGGCAGAAGCAGGCACGCGCACATCGTCAAACGAAATCAATGCGGTTGAGGACGAATGATTGCCCACCTTGTCCAACAAAGTCCGCTGTATCCCCGGGTCGTCAGTGGGAACCAAGAACAAAGTGAGCGAATCCTGCGCGCGGTTCTCTCCGGTCCGGGCGGCGACCAGAATGAAATCGGCAATCGTGCCGTTGGTGATATAAAGCTTCGAGCCGTTTATCACATAGTCGTCACCGTCACGGCGCGCTACCGTGCGAATGCCGCGAATATCGCTACCCGCATCCGGTTCGGTCAACCCGAAGGCCCCGATCATCTCGCCCGTCAGTCCTGGTGTCAGATAACGTTCTTTCTGCTCATCCGTACCAAACCGCATCAGCGGGGTCAGAGCAAGGTGTTGATGGGCGAATACACCGGCCGAAATACCAGCCGACGCGCGGGTGAGTTCCTCATAGAAAATGGACCCGATCAGCAAGTCCCCCCCACCACCAATCGGGTCGGGAAAATTGACTGCGAGATAGCCCTGCTCACCCAGCAGGCCGTAGATTTCCCGTGGAAAGCGATGTTCAGCCTCTGCCGATTCCGCAAGCGGTACAAGGCGGTCCTGAACAAAGCGCCTGAACTGCGCACGAAACTCTTCGTGCTCCAACTCTAAGCCGAAATCTCGAAACTCATCCATTTGCAGTCCTCACCTTTTCATCCTGCTTTCTCGACTCATAGAAACTAAAATAGTGTTCTGCAAGATGAAACTGGCGCTCTGGACTGACTTGATGCAAACTGGCTGGATTGGCGCTATTGTCCGTTTGAACCATTTCGTTTGAGCTACAAACAGTCTCACCAGTTATTTACAGGACGGATCAGGCATGCAGGCAGTAGATAAACCGAACGCTATAATCTCGCTGGAACGGGGATTGGATCTATTGCGCGCTTTCAGGTGCGAGGAAAAATCGCTTGGAATCCATGACCTGTCCCGACTCACCGGGCTGCCCAAAGCCACTGTGGCGCGACTTGCTCATACATTGGTAACGCTGGGATATCTGGGGCAGACCCATTTTCAGGGTCGGTATCACCTTGCAGACAAGGTGTTCGATCTCGGCACATCATTTTTGTCCAGCATGCCGGTTTGCCGAGTGGCGGCGCCTGCGCTTCAGGACATCGCAGATCGGTTCAACATGTCCACCGCGCTGGGAATTGGTGACCAAGCCGATATGGTTTATCTGGCCTATTGCCGTGGGAAGGATACCGTCACGTTACGAATGCGCACGGGCGCTCTAATTCCGATGTATAAAACCGCCATGGGCAGAGCTTACCTTTGGGCGATTGGCTCTGAACAACGCGCGTTTCACCTGAAATGCATCGAAGAAAGCGGTGCCGACATGGCCGTTGTCACTGAGCATATTGAAAAGTCGGCCGCCGAAATCGAGGCAACGGGGTTTTGCACCTCCCTGGGTGACTGGCGCCGCCATGTCTATGCGATCTCGGTACCGCTTGTCATCGACAATGGCAAAACTGTACTCGCGATAAACTGCGGCGCTTCGCGTCATGGGCTTGGCCTCTCAGTTTTCCGTGAAGAAATCGGCCCGGCCCTGAAAATCGCAGCGCGTGAGATCAACAACACAATGGAGGAACTACGGTACAACTTCTGGGACGACTAGAGAATTACTCACCTCAATCAGACGTCCTCTTGGAGAGAGCGTCCATGATCTTGGCCGCTTCCTCAACCAGACGTTCCCCGATAATCGCCATTTTCTTAGGGGTGAGATGACGGCTTGGGCCACCACAACTAATAGCCAGGACCGGAGATTGCCCTTCAGCAACGATCGGCACGGAAACGCCATTGATATCGCTCTGCCAGCCGTGGGTTGAGCACGTAAAGCCATATTTCGCAATGTCTTCTATGCTTTTCGCCACCAACGGTTCCAATTCCTCCCATCGCTTTCCGTGGCGACGCGCCAGGTAGCCATATAGAAACTCTCGCTCTTGCTCAGGGACTCGCGCCAGCAGAGCATGCCCACTTGCGGTCCCGGCCAAGGGAATACGCGATCCGATTTCCAATTGCAGCGTCATCAACGTGTTCGAGCTATGACAAACCTCAAGATGAATGGCATTGGTCTTGTCGCGACCTATCAGAGCCGCGTGTACGTTGAAATCATCTGCGAGCCTTTGCAAATAGCCGCGCACCACGTCGGTAACACTGTTGCCCGCGCGCCCCGCATACCCCAAAGTCAGAGCGCCGACATCAAGCCGATACTGGCGTCGGCGTGGTGAGTAATAGAGATGACCGGAGGCAATCAGCGCCTTGCTGAATCGCGAAACAGTTGGTTTCGGAATACCCGTCCGTTCTGCTATTTCTGCGTTTCCAAGCCAGATCGATTTAGATGTGAACGCTTCGAGAATGCACAGCCCTTTTCCCAGAGCGACAACAAAGGCTCGATCCGTCGAAACCTGAGCCGGTTTACCCGTGGCTTGCGGGGTGGCGGTTGAGCGCTGTTCAGTCATCGGCAATCCATTTCAAATCCACCGCACTGACTACCCCTGGTCAAAACTGTGGACATTTAAGTCCAGTTAGGATGTCGCGGCCATTGTCCCGCCTAGATACGCAGTTTTTACGTGCTCGTCATGCTGAAGTTTACTAGCCGGTCCTTCCAGCACTGTGCGGCCCGTTTCCAACAGATAGCCGTAGTCCGACAACTGCAATGCAAGACGTGCGTTCTGCTCGACGATCAGGACGCTTATCCCTTCTGCGTTGATAGTCCGAACAATGCGCGCCACTTCCGCGATCATAATTGGAGCAAGCCCGAGAGAGGGCTCGTCCAGAAGCAAGACCTGCGGGTTGCTCATCAGTGCGCGGCCGATTGCACACATTTGCTGTTCGCCACCCGACATACTGCCGGCGCGTTGATCAATTCGTTCGCGCAGGCGCGGAAAATAGGAAAAAACGCGTCCCATATCAGATTTCCAAGAATGCCGCGTACTGTTGAGATAGGCCCCGAGGCGCAAGTTTTCGCCCACCGTCATATCGGGAAAAAGCCGCCGCCCCTCCGGGGACATGCTGACGCCACGCTCCACCATCTCGTCTGACGACAGGCCCGTTACGTCCTTTCCGTCCAGAAGGATACGACCCGACGACGGTTTGACGAGTCCGGAGAAGGCGCGCAGAGTGGTCGATTTTCCGGCGCCATTGGCCCCTAGAATACATATGACCGAACCTTTTTCGGCCTCGATATTCAGATTGTCCACGGCCTTGATAGGCCCATAATGGACAGACAGGTTTTCAAACTTAATGAAGGTCAATGTCAGCTCCTAAGTAAGCCTCAATAACATCGGGGTGCTTTTGAATAGCTTCAGGCACATCAATAGCAAGCACTTGGCCGCGATCCAGAACGAGGATGCGGTCACAAATACGCGTAACCATACCGACATCGTGTTCGACCAAAACCACGTCGATACCGCGTTCGGCACGAATCCGGCGGATGAGTTTTCCCATCTCCTGCGTTTCGACAGGATTCAACCCGGCGGCCGGTTCGTCCATCAACATTTGCGTAGGTCCGGCAGCAATCGCCATCGCAACGCCAAGGGTTTTTTGCACCCCATACGCAAGCTCTCCGGCAATTCGCTCACGGTCATCAGCAAGACCGCAGAACGATAACACATCATCGGTCACCGTTTCAGCCGTCGCGCGTGCGCTGCTCAGCAATGAACGATCCGCAAAACGCCGAGGCACCGATAGCTGGCCGAACAAATATCCGAGCCGGATATTCTCTTGTAGGCTCTTGTTGCCAAAAACGGTCGCGGACTGGAATGTGCGGACAATCCCCTTTGCAGCGACGCCTTCTGGACCAAGATTCGTGATGCTTTCGCCTTTGTATGTGATATCGCCTCTGGTCGCGGGATAGGTGCCGGTGATCAGGTTGAACAGGGTGCTTTTACCTGCCCCATTCGGCCCGATGATCCCGAAGATTTCGCCCTTACGAGTTGAGAAACTGACATCGCCGATTGCGGTAAGCCCGCCGAACTGCTTCGTCACTCCGGACAGTTCCAGCATGATTGGGTTATCTGTCATCTCGTTTCCCCCGCATTTTTCCGATCAACCCATAAAGACCATCCGGCATAAATTTTAGAAACACGATCAACGCAAGCCCATAGAACAGCACCTGATACTGCACCGCGTCCCGAAACAATTCGGGCAACGGCACAAGAATTAGTGCCCCCAGTATCACGCCGACAGGCGATACGATCCCGCCCAGAACGTTGATCACGATCAAATTGACTGCGGTCCAGAAATTGAATGCTCCCGGTGAAACAAAGGTGAAATAGCTGGCATAGAACCCACCCGCAAAACCAGCCATTGCCCCGCTGAGCACAAACACGGCCAAGCGGTATGCCATGGCATTCACGCCAAGCGAACGGGCCAGTTCTTCGTCATCTTCAAGTGTTTCCATGATTGCGCCGAATTCACTGCGATAGAGTGCGCGCAGCAAAAAGAACCCGCCGGCAGCCATCGCCAACGCCATCAGATAACTGAGCGATCTGTCCTTGATCACGTATCCGAAAATCTGCGCGCGTGGCACGCCGAAAATCCCGTTTACACCTCCGAACACATCTACCCATTCGATAAATGTCAGTATGACAATCTCGCCAAATGCAAACGTCAGCAGAACGAAATAAACGCCGCGAATACGAAGCAAAATTGGCCCGATAATCAGCGAAACCAAGCCGCCGACAACCCCGGAGAGCAGAAATCCGACAACAAAGGGAAAGCCGAGTGACATCATTACCAAGGCAGACGTATATGCCCCGATCCCCATGAGCGCCCCATGCGCCAGCGACAACTGCCCGATCCGAAGCATGAGATTCATGCTGAGTGCGAGCAACGCGTACATGCAAACCATCGTCGCGATATGGATCAGAAAACGGTTTTCAATAACGAAGGGCCATACAATCAGGGCCACGGCCAGAACGAGGCCAGCAAGAATTTTCCAAGTGTTCATCGTGATTGCCCCATTAGACCTGCGGGACGGAATAGCAAGATCACGACCACAAGCGCAAAAGAGATCATTGTCGCCACTGTTGTATTGATAAACGTCGCGACACCTGCCTCAACCACCCCGAGAAGCAAGCCGCCAACGACTGCACCGGGCAAGCTACCCAAACCGCCCAGGATGACGACGATAAAGGCCTTCAGCATCGGCACATCGCCAATGAAGGGGCTGACAGTATAGATAGGTGCCATCAGCGCACCAGCGAGCCCAGCCAGCGCGCACCCAATCCCGAAAGACAAAAGATAGATCCGCTGCGGCCGGATGCCTTGCAACGCGGCGGCCTCCCAGTCTTGTGCCACGGCACGCATCGCAAGCCCGGCGCGCGCATAGCGTAGGAAGAAATAGAACAACACCAGAATTGCAATGGCGATGGCGCCAACCAACATCCGGTCATTCGGAATGAGGATACCAGCAATTTCCGTTACCCCGCTTACGGGGCGGGGAATCGACATTTCCTGAGGCCCAAAGATGATTGTCGCACCGGCCTTCAGGGTGATGGCAATGGCGAGAGTCATGATCATACCGTTGAGTTCACGTCCAACAAATTGACGTAACAGCAAACGTTCGATCACCATACCAATCACAGCAACCAAGAGCGCCGCGAGTAGCACCGCAACGAAATAGTTGATTCCAAGCGTGGAAAACAAAAGCATGACGGCCATTGCGCCCAGCATGTAGAATTCGCCATGTGCGAAGTTCACAATGCGCATGATCCCGAAGATCAGCGTAAAACCCAACGCCATCATGATGTAGACCAGCCCCATCATGAGACCGTTCATTAGAATTTGAATCAAAAGCTGCATTATTGGAAGTTTCCGTAGGGGGCGAACCGCGTCAGACAGTACCGGACCCTACAGGGCCCAGTACCTATTGCTATTGCCGGTATCAATTGGCGTCGATGCGATCGATGATCTCTTCTTTACCATCAGAGATCCGTCCGATGAAGGTAGGTACGATCAACTGATTGTTGTTGCCGTAGTCTTCCATTCCGCCCCAAACCAGCGTGCCCTGCGCGCCGTCAAAGGGTGTCATTTCGACAAGCGTATCACGCACGGCGTCCACATCTGTAACCGTTCCGGCTTTCTGCATTGAAGCAAACAGAAGATGCGCAGCATCATAGAAAAACACGTTGAACGCGTTCATCGGAGGGCTGTAGATCTTGGCGTATTCTTCCTCCATCCACTTGTATTTCTCCGTTGATGTGTCGGCAGCAGCATAGACGATTGTGCCTTCAGCAAATTCCTTGCCGGCCGCTTCAACGATAGCCGGAACCCCCGGCCCGCCGATCTTGACGAACAGACCCTCAAAGCCGAGCTCTCGCGCTTGGCGGATAATCAGGCCAGCAGTGCTGGACGGTGTGGTGTCGAGTTCAATGATGTCAGGAGAGGTCGCCATCAACCGCGTGATGATCGACTGGAAGTCAACCGAAGACCGCTCAAACAGCTCTTTGCCGACGATCTCAAACCCAACCTCACCATAGGCTTCGACCAGCGTCCTTTGACTGTCCCAACCGGTCTGATCGTTTGGTGAGATGACAGCCACCTTTGACAGATCCGATTTATTTTCTTTCACCCACCCGACAATCTCGTCAACGTACTCTACACTCGTCGGCAGCACCCGGTAGACATATTTCGGGTTGTTGGCCAGCGTCTGAGGAGAATAGCTGTTCATCAGTGCGAGAACGCCCTCTTCCTCAAAGATCGGCTTCACAGCCAGCGCCGAGGCAGACCCAAGTGGCCCAAGAATGAACTTCACGCCGTCCTGTTCGATCAGACGGGTCGCGGCGGCCACACCTTCAGCAGGCTTATAGCCATCGTCATAGGACTTCACTTCGATCATATAGGTTGTGTCACCGACAACCAGACCGCCGTTGGCGTTGATTTCAGAGACCGCGATTCTTGTGCCCGCATCAACGCCCCGGCCCCATTCCGAGCCTGGGCCGTTCAGCGCGCTGATCGTCCCAATAACCAAAGTTTCCTGAGCCAGTGCTGGCGAAAATGCCGTTCCCAGAGCCACTACGGCACCGCCGATAGTCGTGGCAAGGCGCTTAAACCTGTTGCGTTTCATCGTCTATCCTCCCTTTGATATTTTTCGCTCTCGACAATTTGACCAAGCCTTGGCACGAAAAAAATCGAAAACATGTTCCGCAGAATGAACATTCTTCTGGTTTTAGCAACCTAAACTTTGCTAAAAGGGGGTGAGAGAGGGCATTTTTTTGATTTGCCAGTTTATGGAGGGGTGGGAGCTATGTCGCGGTGCGCGGAATTCTCGGGAAAAGCGGTTCCTTTCAATCTCAAGAATGGGAATCGCCATGAAGCACAATCCTGAGAATTGCGAAGCCAATGGGTTTATTGGCCGCGCCGCTTCGCTCAGCGATGCCGACCGGCTTGACGCTTTGAAACTGGCCAAGACCGGCGCAATCATGGAACTGGGTCAGATTCTTCGGCCGCACGCGCCGCATTATCCTGGCGTACAACCGCCCTTTCTGATGAACCTCTGGACAACAGCACAGGGTGTCATTCGCGCACTACAGCGCAAGGGTGTAAGCAATGATCCCGGTGTGAATCTCGAACATGCCACGATGACATTCCACGCTGGAACCCATATCGATTCGCTTGGGCATTTTACCGCAGGACAACAGATGTACGGCGGGCGCTCTGCCGACCAAGTGATCGGTGATCTCGGTCTTTACGATCTGGGCGCTGAAATGATCCCTGCTATCATCGCGCGGGCCGTCTTCCTGGATGTCGCGGCAACCGAGGGCAAATCGACACTTGCAGGGGGGCAGGCTGTTACTCGGGAAATGCTGCAAGCCGCCGAAACCGCAGCGGGCACGCGCATTGGGGCGGGCGATGTCGCGTTGATCCGTACTGGTTGGGGCCAGTTTTATCACGCTGATGCAGCAAAATATGTAAAATCCGAGCCCGGTCTCGACCTCGACGCCGCCCAATATCTGACAGAAGCAGGCGTGACTGCGATCGGAGCCGACAATATGGCCATCGAGGTGATGCCAGGGACCGACCCCAAAATCTCAATGCCGGTGCATCAACATGCGCTGGTCGAGTGCGGTGTCTACTTAATAGAAAATATGGATCTGGATGCGCTTGCCAACTCTGGCCGCAAAGAGATCTGTTTTGTGATGCTTGCGATCCGCGTCAAAGGGGCAACCGGCACACCTGCACGCCCAGTTGCTCTTTTATGACGAGTCGAACCTCTCCTTCATCAGAGATTGATAAACAATCCACAACATTCACGACCACAAGGTAATTAACATATGCTCAAAACCGACCTGACAGAAGGGATCCTGACCGTCACCATCGATCGCCCAGACCAGCGCAATGCGCTAACGGTCGCCATGTCCAATGCTCTTACCGATCTTTGGGACGAAATCGAGGCTGACGACCGGATTCGCGTGACCGTTCTGACGTCGGCTGATTGCGGCACGTTCTGTGCGGGGATGGACCTGAAGGAAGCTGCCGAGATTAAGGAAAGCAAAGGAATCGACGTGCTTTCCCTTATACGCGACCCCCATCACAGCAACATGCTGAATGTACGCAAGCCGTTGATTGCTGCGATGACAGGCCATTTCGCAGCGGGCGGGATGATGCTGTCGCTAAACTGCGATTTGCGGGTTGGATTGGTCGGCACCAAAGGCGGCATCACCGAAAGCAAAATCGGGCGCGGGTCGCCATGGGCGATGCCTCTGGTGTGGAAACTTCCCGAAGCGATCCTCAAAGAGCTGACCCTGTGCGGCGAAATGATAGCGGTCGAACGCCTTTACGCGTTGGGATTTGTCAACTTCATCGAACAGACACCGGACGCAGTACGCGCGCGTGCTCTTGGAATGGCGCAACGTATTCGTGACAACGCACCGCTCTCGGTTCTCGCGGCCAAGGCCAGCATACATGCAACGATGTCACGCGGCCTAGAAGCCGGACTTGTCGAAGCCAAGCGGATATATGAGCCGGTCTATGCCAGCGAAGATGCACAGGAAGGTCCCCGCGCCTTTCGTGAAAAGCGCGACCCCCAGTGGGCCGGTCGCTAACAGGAAGGACTCGCATAATGCTGGAGAAACTGACGCCTCATATCGGCCTAGTGACACTGGATGATGGGGCAACATACAACAAACTGTCGGACACGGCGCAAGTCTCCGAATTGACGGAGGTCATGGAAAAAATCAGGAACGACGACCAGCTTCGTGTCGTTATCATAACCGGGGCCGGTCGGATATTCTCTGCGGGTGGCGACATCCAAGCCATGCAGAACAAAAAAGGGCTCTTCAGCGGTAGCCCAGCCGAAATTCGCGCAGGCTACAAGGCTGGCATCCATCGGATGTGCCACGCGGTAATCGCGCTGGAAATCCCGATAATTGCTGCGATAAATGGGCCGGCCTATGGCGCTGGCTGCGACCTTGCGATGATGTGCGATCTCCGCATAGGCTCCAACAAGATGGTACTCGCACAGAGTTTCGTTCGCCTTGGGCTAATCTCTGGCGACGGTGGAAGCTGGTTCTTGCCGCGCGTGGCCGGGCTTGCCAGGGCGGCCGAGATTGCTCTGACCGGCGATCCGATTGACGCGCAGACCGCGTATGACTGGGGTCTGGTGTCCCGCCTGACCACGCCGGAAGATCTTTTACCTGAAGCCCAACGCCTTGCGGAACGCATCGCCACTGCGGCGCCTTTGGCTGTACAGGGGGCAAAGCGGCTGTTGCGCAACGCATTGCAAACCACATTGGACGAGTCGCTTGACGATGCCGCCAATCGGCAGGCGATCCTTCATTACAGCGACGATCATCTCGAAGCCGTAACAGCGTTTCTGGAAAAGCGCGATCCGCTGTTTCATGGCCGTTAGAGACAGCCTGAGAGCCGGATTCAAAAGTTCATGATGGGAAACAATATCGTGCGAGGCGTCTGGTCATAACCCTGATGCTGGCGATGTTGACCCATGCAGTGGCGCTTGCGATGGACTTGTCCCAATCTTTGGCCAATCGACGGCATCGTCCGAGCCAGCCGAAGGTGCGCTCCACCACCCATCGGCGGGGCAGTACCTCAAAGCCTTTCGCGATGTCGGAGCGCTTGATGATCTCAAGGTTCCATTGGCCGCATCCGCGCAGCGCTTTTCGCAACTTCTGCCCGGCATAGCCGCCATCTGCGAAAACATGGCGCAACCAGGGGAAACGGTAGCGGATGGCTTTCAGGACATCGGGTGCGCCGTCGCGGTCCTGGATATCGG
>MDTD01189837.1_pt1 | contig 14180 bp, 14 predicted proteins | sample 811221 | NCBI WGS metagenome assembly MDTD01 (sample SAMN05326646, study PRJNA326480) | marine metagenome | isolation source: seawater | place: Pacific Ocean: South West | collected 2011
AAACTTCAAACCGTCATGGCCGGCGGCCTCAATGGCGCGCCCAACTTCCTGACTGTCTGTGTTGCGCCAGTCCACATACACATCCGCCCCGACCAATTCTTTTTTACGTTCAGAAACAGTGCATTGGTCCAGCGTTGGCACTTTAATTTTGCCGTAGCCATCCACCGTCGCCACCGGCAAGGTTGCAGGCATCTGCCCCAGGTTTTCAATAATGGTATTGGCAAATTGTGTGGTGCCCAGCGGGTTGCGGCCGGTGGGGCAAATGTCCCCGGTGCAGTGGCCGTCTTCCAGACTTTTCAGCCAGGCGTTTTCAATCTTGATTGCCGCGTCTGACTGGCCAATGTGATGCAGCATTAACATCGCCCCGTTCAACAGGCCAGACGGGTTGGCAATGCCTTTACCGGCGATGTCCGGCGCGCTGCCGTGAATGGCTTCAAACATAGCGTATTTGCGGCCAATGTTCATGCTGCCCGCCAAGCCGACCGAACCGGAAATCTGGCTGGCGATATCCGACACGATATCACCGTACAGGTTCAGCGTTACCACCACGTCAAAGTTTTCCGGGGTATCCGCCACACGGGCCATGCCAATATCCACAATTAAACTATCCGCCTCAATTTCCGGATACTCCGACGCAATCAATTTGAAAACTTTATGGAACAATCCATCAGAAATTTTCATAATGTTATCTTTGACCAGCGCCGTTACTTTTTTGCGGCCATTGGCGCGGGCGTATTCAAAGGCGTAGCGGATAATCATCTCGCACCCACTGCGGGAGAGGATTTTTAGCGATTGGCAGGTATCCCGCGTTTGGCGATATTCCACACCGGCGTATAAATCTTCCTCGTTTTCACGCACAATCACCAAATCCACATCTTTGTGCTTGGACGGCACAAACGGCGTAAAGGTACGTGTGGGGCGAACGTTGGCAAACAAACCCAAAGACTTCCTCAGTGTGACATTCACACTTTTATAGCCCCCGCCCTGCGGTGTGGTCAGCGGTGCTTTTAACAACAGCTTTGTCCGCTCAATAGACTTCCACGCCTGCTCGGAAATACCGTTGGTACTGCCGGAAAGGTAAACCTTCTCGCCCAGGTCAACAAATTCGGGCTCAAGCTTGGCGCCGGCGGCATCCATAATGTTTAAAGTGGCATCCATAATTTCCGGGCCAATACCGTCGCCGCGGGCAATTGTTACAGGAATACGGGTCACGTTACTCTCTCCTTGGTTTATAAATTATTTTTTATCGGTTTGTTTATCTTGCTTGACCGGCGTAGTGCCGACAATTTCCATTACATGATAGTCATACGTGTCAAACGGGTTCACCTGAATACTCACCCGTGAGGTGGGTGAAGAAAACGTCTTCTTTTCCCCCATTAAAAAGGTGTTCTTGGCCGCCAGAGCATCCTCAGCCGGGACAAACCGGGCCACGACAAAATCGGCAAAATTCGCGGCGGTATCTTTTTCGTTGGTGATGTGCGCGTCTTCGTGCCAGTTGCGCCACGTCAAACGGGCCAACGCCACACGCGGCAGCGGGTCCGCCTTGGTAGGCTCGTTACGATACAAGCGAAGCCCCACCGTGCCAAAACCACCGCCCTGACAGTTCAGGTCATAATCCACAATATACGGCACCTCATCCTTGTCCGTCAGCCAGCGACAAGTCAGGTTTTCTTTAATATCCCGCTCAATATTGGTATAGGTGGCAAAGGTGATGCTGCGGCTGCGGTCAACCTCCACATCTTTATACAAATCCAGAGCATCACTGGTCGCGCAGCCGCTTAAAAGGGCGGTGGAGCAAACCAATGGCGCAAGGATCTGTTTCACCTAGCACAACCCTTTAAACAGTTTTTCAACCTGGGTGGCCAACTCAACATCTTTGTCGGTTACTTTGCCGCCCACGTCATGGGTTTGCAGGTTAATTTCCACATAGCCCCAGCCCAGCTTCATGTCCGGGTGATGCATCGCCTTTTCGGCCAAAAAGCCAACCGCGTTGGCAAAGTTTAAGGCTTTTAAAAAGTTTTTGAATGCATAACGCTTCAAAATCCATTCATCGCCCTTGGCTTCCCAGCCTTCCATCTGGGTTAAAAAGGTATCCAGCTTATCTTTTGCGATTGGTTGGGTCATAATGCCCTCCCTTATATATATTTTAAATTGGTTTAGTAATCGGTCTTGTCCAGGTCAATGGTGTCGGTCAGTTGGTCACTGCCCATAATATCCCGCCATTGCATAAAATACGACTTATGCGGATACGGGTGCCGTGCGGTAAAGCGGTACAAATACACCCCCGAAGGGCCGGTAAACGCCTTACCAAATTCAATTTGCCCGGCATAGTACGACTTGATGTCCAACGGCAGCTCCCATTCATAATAATAGCCGTCGTCCAAGGTAATGGGCCCCATAAACTGGCCTTTGTTTTCTTTGTCCAGCGTGCCCCGCACCATGCGCACCATGTTGCTGGCTAAAATAGCGGGCGAGGAACGCTGTCCTTCTTTGGGAATATTCAAATGCGCGGTGAACATACGGTCCCAGTTTTTCAGGCTTTGCCCTTTGGGGAAAAAGCGCACGGTGATGTACCCGTCTTTGTTTTCCGTGCTGGCTACTTCCCAGTTTTCCCCTTCCGGAAAGTCCATATACATGCCATCCCCCAGCAGGGTATCACGCTGTTCAATTGCGTGTGCGGAAAGGGCAACAAACCCGGCCAGAACCAAAACGGATAAAAATCTTACAAACGTCATACGCGCACCTTTTTATTTTACCGCTGCAATTATCCCTAAAAAGCCCCCGACTTTCAAACAAAATCCCAAAAACAAAGCCCCTTGGGTGGGGCTTTGTTAATTTAAAGGCTGGCGCGCCCCGCGGCAATGGCCTGTTCAAGGTCGCCTTTGCTGCCGCCAGCCATGGCCATGTCGGGGCGCCCGCCGCCACGCCCGCCAAGGGTCGCCGCCGCGGCGTTGACAATATCGCCCGCTTTATATTTGCCGGTTAAATCTTTGGTCACCCCCACACAGATGGAGGACTTGTCCCCGTTGTTGCTGGCAAGCAGAACAATGCCGCTGCCCAGAGTGTTTTTCAGCTCGTCCACCATTTCCCTAAGCAGGGCAGGTTCCATATTTTCCAGCGCAGCGCCGATGAACTTCACCCCGCCAACATCTTCAGCCTTTTTGGCCATATCGGCCGCGGATGAGCCACCGGCTCCGCCGCCTTTTTTGGCTTGTTTCAGGTCGCTTTTAAGCTTCTGCACCTCTTTTTGCAGGGCCTCAATCCGCTCCGGCACTTCGGCGCTGGCGGCTTTGAGTTTCTCCGCTGATGCGGCCAACAATTCTTCCTTATGACGGAAGGCCTGCACAGCCGCTTCCCCCGTCACTGCTTCAATGCGGCGCACCCCGCTGGAAATGGAGCCTTCATAGGTAATTTTGAACAGACCAATCACCCCGGTGTTCTTCACATGCGTCCCGCCGCAAAGCTCCACCGACATCGGACAGTCGCCTTCCCCCATGGTCAGCACACGCACTTCATCGCCATACTTTTCCCCAAACAGAGCCAGTGCCCCCGCTTCAATAGCGGCCTCGGGCTCCATCAGTTTGGTGGTGACCTGTCCGTTGGCCCAAATCATACGGTTGACAGCGTCTTCAATTTTCAAAATTTCTTCCCCTGTCAGTGCCTTGGGCTGGGAAAAATCAAAGCGCAACTTATCGGCCGTCACCACCGAACCTTTCTGGAACACATGGTCACCCAGCACATCCCTAAGAGCGGCATGCATAAGGTGGGTGGCGGAGTGGTTGTTGCGGATGCGCTGGCGACGCTCGGCATCAATGGCCAATGTGGCCACCTGCTCCAGCGTTATTTCACCATCAACAATGGTGGCAATATGCTGAAAAAAGTACCCGTCAAACAGCTTTTGGCAGTCGGTAATCTCCGCCTTGCCGCTGTCAAAGGTGGCCGTACCCGTGTCGGCCACCTGCCCGCCGCTTTCACCATAAAACGGGGTCTGGTTGAACACCAGCACCACTTTTTCGCCTTTTTTGGCCTTGGTGACTTCTTTGCCGTCTTTCACAATCGCCATAAGCTGGGCATCGGTGCGGGTGTTTTCATAGCCGATAAATTCCGTCGCCGGCAGACGGTCTTTCAGGTCAAACCACACCTCGGAAACTTTGGTATCGCCGCTGCCCTTGTGGGCGGCACGAGCGCGAGCACGCTGTTCAGCCATGCATGTTTCAAACCCGGCCATATCCACGCCAATGTTGTGCTCGCGCAGGGCATCCTGCGTCAAATCAGCGGGGAAGCCATAGGTATCATACAGTTTAAACGCCACCTCACCGGCCAGCTTGTTGCCTTCTTTTAATTTGGCAGACTCTTCATTCAGAATTTTCAACCCTTGGGAAAGGGTCCGCCCAAAGCGTTCTTCTTCAATTTTAATAACATCCGTGACCATCTGCTGACCGCGGGAAAGTTCGGGGTAGGCCTCGCCCATGTTGGCCACAAGGGTGGGCACAAGTTTATAAATAAACGGCTCGCTCACCCCCAGCAAATGCACATGGCGCATCGCCCGGCGCATAATGCGGCGCAGAACATAGCCGCGGCCTTCGTTGCTGGGCATCACGCCGTCCACCAGCATAAAGCACATGGAACGCAGGTGGTCGGCAATCACCCGTAATGAAACCTCTGCCAATTTAACTTGACCGTGTATTTGGTTTCTGTTTCTAGAAATAGTTTTTAGAACATGATACTTAGCACCACCTTTAGCATTCTCCCTAACTTCGCAACCCGCCAGTTCAGCGGCCTTGGAAATAATGCCTTGGAAGGTATCAATGTCATAGTTATTATGCACGCCTTGCAGCACGGCGGTTATGCGCTCCAGCCCCATGCCGGTGTCCACACATTTGGCGGGCAGCTCCCCCACAATTTCACCGCCTTGGAGGATATTCTGCATAAAGACCAGATTCCAGATTTCTATGTAGCGGTCGCCGTCTTCTTCCGGTGTACCGGGCAGGCCGCCTTCCACATCCGGGCCGTGGTCATAAAAAATCTCGCTGCACGGGCCGCATGGGCCATCATCACCCATGGACCAAAAGTTGTCGCTGGTCTCAATTTTAATAATCCGCTCTTTGGGCAGGCCGACTTTTTTATGCCAAATGTCATAGGCCTCGTCATCGGTGTGGTACACAGTGACGTAGAGCTTTTCAGCGTCCAGCCCCAGCCATGCCTTGTCGGTTAAAAACTCCCACGCCCATATTATGGCATCATCTTTAAAATAATCGCCGAAGGAAAAGTTACCGAGCATCTCAAAAAACGTGTGGTGACGGGCGGTGTGGCCGACGTTTTCCAAATCGTTATGCTTGCCGCCGGCGCGCACACACCGCTGGGAGCTGGTCGCCCGGGTATAATCGCGCTTTTCACTGCCCAAAAATACGTTTTTAAACTGCACCATCCCGCTGTTGGTGAACATCAACGTGGGGTCATTGCTGGGCACAAGCGAGCTGGACGGCACCACAGTGTGGCCCTTGCTTTCAAAAAATTGCAGAAATTTTGCGCGAATATCGTTGCCTGTCAGCATGTTTTTATCTTTTCCTTTAAAACCGTTCAAAATCCACCGTAAAACCTAGCACCATTGCACCAAAAAACCAAGCCGATTTGGCCTGTAGGCACAATTTTAAGGAGTAATTTTTAAGCTTCCAGCGTACCGGTGACAGCACGCTTCCAGTACATGCGGGTAATGGGGCCGATAATTTCCGCGATGAAGGCATCTTTCGCGCACAGCTCTTCCAGCGCGTCATAAAACGCCTGGGCGTGGCTTTTCAGGCCCAACGTGTGCAAGGAGTTGATAATACGGGTAATACGAAAGAAGTTATGGTTGTGGGGTTTCAGCCAGTTTTTGCTTTGCTCCGACCAGTTTTTGCCGGGCTTGATGACAGGTTTGTTATCTTCCACCATAATTTTAAAGCCGTAAAAGCGCAGCATCATCTCAAATGAGCGCAGCAACCTAAGCTGTAAATCTTTATCTTTTTTGAAGGCCTCCACATCCCCGTTGGAAAGCACCGGCGCCTGCGGATTAAAGTATGAACTTTCTTCCGTCGGGAACAACCACTGAATGTAATTATGCCGCCCTTCCAGGCGGTTCATCTCCCATTGCCAAATCTGGTCCAGACGACGTCCCTCGTCGTCCAGCACCTGCATTTGATAAAACTCCAGCAATCGTCCCATAAACTCCAATATAACCATTTCATGTTTTGTTACGCAAACAAAAAGGCCCCTATCGGGGCCGGTCGAAAATCAGGTTTGGGTGTCACGGTAGTGGCGGCGAAGCTTCGCCAGCTTGCGGCGGCGTTGCCACTTGCGGCGTACAGCGTAAATATCCCCATACTCCCAAAAGGGCGTATACCACCCCATCATAACTTTGAGGAAAACCGCCGCATACAAAAACACAAACAGGGCACCGAAAAAATTGTGCGTCAACAATAGGACAGCAAAAAAACCAAAACTGAACACGCCCCACAGGAACACCATTAGCCCGTAAAATATATCTCGAGCATACTCGTCCTTCCCACCATGATCCGGCGGGAAAAAGAATGTGTTTATAAGGACAATCAGGGCCACAATGCTCCCCAACAAAATACCCTTGCCGGTATCGCCGCCAGCCACGCCAAACAAAAAAACAACATAGTTGAAACATATAACAGCAAGCAAAACAGCCAGCGCACGGGGTGCGTAAAGGAAATCTTCTTTACTCACATGGAACAGCGGCACATACCAGCGCCACAGCGCTTTCAGTTTGGGAGTAGTAAACGCTTTGAATGGTTGCCAAACGGCTTGGTTCACCCACGGCAAAAAGCCGAATAGAACACGGGCCAGAACAGAACGCAACATACAGAACACCTCCGAAGAGTAGGAAAAGAAAAGGAAAGATTACGTCAAAAACGTCCCCTCACCTTACCTTGCTGGTGGCAAAAATCAAGCAAAAATAAAAAAGGCCCCTTCCGGGGCCAGTCGAAATTCAAGTTTTGTTTTTGCGCCAGTCTTTATAGCGCTGAATAGCTTCCGCACGCTGCTTTTTGTGCTTTGTGGCCAGGTCATCAACTGCTTCAGTGTAAGCATATTCATAGCACGCCTTGTAAAAGCCCAGAGCGATAACGGAAAGATATGCCTTAGCATCAGGGAAGGTACCTGTAGACACAGCACCTCCTGCAACCGCTGTAGCTATTATCCACAAAATGATTACCAAAATGAACATTACAAAGAAGAAGGGTTCAATTGGCTTGCGCATATATACAAGCGTCAGCAACACCAGAGTAGTGCCTAGCCAAGCGGGCATCCCAAAGAACTGGCACAGCAAAACCATCATCAACGCGGTGATGGCAGTATAAACAATGCCGTGGCGCAGCTCATATTGGGGTAGGTGGCTTGCGGTTTGCTTAACAAACCGTGCCGGGAAAAAGACATACTTGAGCGCGGGCAGGCCCACCACATGCAGCCATCCAAAAAACAATTGCATAAGAGTTTCCTCCAGAAACAGAACAGAAAGATGGGACGATCATTCGTCCCCACAACTATAGGGGTTATGTATACAAATTTCAAGTAGAAATGAAAAAGGCCCCTGTCGGGGCCAGTCGAAAATCAGGTAGCAAGCTCAGCTTAGGTAATATTTAGCGTGAACGCTTGGCTTCTTCCAGAGCTTCATCCACATAGCGGCGCAGCCAGGGCTTGTTGTGCGGCTTGCCTTTCCAGTCAAACGGAAGACTGATCACGCCTTCCTCTTCATAAATACGGTTCACAGCAATTGCGACCAAGCCAGCCATTATACCGGGGGTACTAAGGAGTAATACCCCAACACCAGCCCAGAAGCCATTTGTGCCAAATGCAAACATGCTGATTACTATCATAAACACAATCAAAAAAGCTGCGAAACTACCTGATAAGGCGGCAAGAAAGTTCGATTCTGGCCAACATACGCTAAGGTAAAGAGTGGTCACCGTAACAACCGCCCAAATGCCCAGCACAAAATGGAACAGTGTTGCGGTATACACCACCGCGATAAACAAGCCTAAAAACAGACGCCTGCGCAGGTGCACTTCATTTTCTTTGAGCTTTTCATGCAAGCACCGTTTCGGCCCTTTAACCACAGAGGGTAGCGTAAGTACAAAGAAGCGTATCAGGCCCCGTAAAAAAGTATGCATAAGATTTTCCTCCAGAAACGGAACAGAAAGGTGAAACGTTTATACGTTGAAGGTACCTTATTCTAAATGTATACGAATCACAAGCAAAAATGAGTGAGAGGCATCACCCGCCTTTAAAAAGATGTTCCAGCTGTTCCACCAATGTTTCCCCCAAGGCTTGCGGGTCATCAATGGTGACCGCGCGGCTGTAGTAACGGCGCACATCATGGCCAATGCCAATGGCCAACAGCTCCACCTTGCGGCTGGCTTCTACCTCAACAATGATTTTACGCAAATGGCGGTCAAGATAACCCGGCGTGTTGTGGCGGTCTGTGGCGTAATCCACCGGTGCCCCGTCTGACACCACCACCAGAATTTTACGGCTTTCCGGCCGTTTCAACAAACGGCCATAGGCCCAGCGCAGGCTTTCGCCGTCTATGTTTTCTTTCAGCAATTCATCGCCCAGCATCATGGGGAATATGCGCCGCGCCTTGCCGCACGGCATGTCGGCGGGTTTATAGATAAGGTGCAGCAAGTCGTTCAGGCGGCCGGGGCGGTCCGGGCGGCCGTCGCTTATCCATTGCAAACGGCTTTTGCCCCCCTTCCATGCCTGGGTGGTATAACCCAAAACTTCACACTTCACCCCGCACCCTTCCAGTGTACCGGCGATAACATCGGCGCAAATGGCGGTCATTTCAATGGGCTTGCCGCGCATGGAGCCGGAATTGTCCAACAGCAACGTCACCACCGTATCTTTACTGGGCCGTGACACCGGCATTTTGTAAATACGCGCGTCCCCGCCCGCCACAAACGGCGCCAGCCGGGCGGCATCCACCACGCCTTCTTCCTGCTCCAGTTTCCACTTCATCCCGCCCATGGACAGCAGATAGCGCGATAACCGCTGCGATAATTTACGTATCAACGGCCGGTTGTTTTTGCACAATTCGGCATATCGTTCCCGCAAATAGCTTTGCTCCGCGCTGTGAATTAAGGTTGACGCCTTCACCGTTTTATCAAATTGGGTGGTATAGGGTTTGTAGACTTCTTCCATGAAGCCTTCCCCGGTCATTTGCGGGGCCCCTTGCGACGCTTCAGCCAAAAGTTGCATGGCGTCATCCGCCATTTGTCTATCATCAGACAAAGCGCCCTCTTCCATCTCACCCATCTCAGTTGTGGAGGCCGTATCGCCCGCGCTTTCATTGTGCTGAGAATTTCCGGAATTTTGCTCACTTTTTTCCGCATTTTTGCCGCTTTGTGGCAATTCGCTGGTATCGTCCTCAGGAATATCAAGGATTTCAACAAGTTCCTGATAGGCCTTTACGCGCAGAGAAGAATCGTCCAGCTTATCCAGATAGGTTTTTATCCATTTTTCAAGCGGTGTGGAAAAGCTTTTTTCCTGCGCGGACAGGAACTTTTTCTGCACCGAATTTAAACCCAAACCACTGATTTCTTTATGTTTTAACGCCAAGGCGTGAGCGGTCTGGAACAGCCCTTGACTGGGGCCAAACAGCTTTAATTCTTCATCGGTACAGGCTTCAATATGCGCCAAAGTCCCCGGAAAGTCTTGAATTCCAAGCTTTTCAACGCGTCCGTTTTCCAAAACAGACACCACTTGGCGGGCAAGGGGATTGTTTTTAAAGTTTTGATTTTCAATGGTTTTATAGCCATCATAACGAATAAGGAACGCCGCCCGGTCGGCCTGACCACGCAACGTATCCAACCGTGAAATATTCAAATTATCAGGAAAATCAATAAGTTTCAGGCGATCTTCGTCCATATCCTGGCTCCTGCCAAAGATAACTTCCAACCCGCTATTGCCCGACAGTGCCCGTGTGGTATGGATAAGCGACTGGCGGAATTTTTCCTTATCCATCAATACCTTCCGTGTAATTTTCTTCCCCAAATACACGGCGGTAGTATTCGGCCAAGGTCTGCTCGTCTTCCTCATCAGCACGATTAACGAACGTTAATGCATAGGCTTTTTTCAAATCACCAATAATTTCAGTGTTTTGCGCCCACATTATCACCGTCCGCGGCGACATGACAGTGGACAAATCCCCTGCCATAAAACCAGTACGGGTCAGGTTTGCCAACCGCACCATTTTCTCCACAATATCGCGGCGATTATCAAATGAACGCACTTTGGAAAGAACGATAGAAACCTCTTTATCTTCAGGTAGATAGTTCAGCCGTGCCACCATATTCCAACGGTCCAACTGGGCCTGATTCAAGGTATTGGTACCGTGGTATAAACCCGTCGCGTCCCCCAGCCCAACCGTATTGGCCGTACCGAACAAACGGAATTTTTTATGCGGATGAATCACTTTATTCTGGTCCGGCATGGCAAGGTGACCTTCACTTTCCAGAAGTCTTTGGATAACAAACATCACCTCCGGCCGACCCGCATCATATTCATCCAGCACCAAAATCATCGGCTGTTGAATAGCCCACGGCAACAAGCCTTCTTTAAAGCCGGTGACCTGCTGGCCGTCTTTGAGCTCAATGGCGTCTTTCCCAATTAAATCCAGTCGGGAAATGTGGCCATCTAAATTCAGCCGAAAACAGGGCCAGTTAAGGCGGGCAGCGATTTGTTCAATATGGGTAGACTTCCCCGTACCATGGTAACCTTGCACCAAAATCTTCAAGTTATTTTGCAGCCCATGGAGCAATATTAGGGTGGTATCAGCATCAAATTGATAGGTCTCATCTACCGTCGGCACAAATTCTGAAGGCTTATCAAAGCCTTCCACTACTAAATCGCTTTCAATACCAAAGGTGTCTTTAACATCAAACTTTTTGGTCGCTAATTCCATAAAACCGCCTTTTTGTTACCTTTTTGATTATGATAGCGCATAAAAGCGGCACATGGCCAGCAAGCTAAATATTTATAGAAACTCCACCCCTTGCGCCAGCGGCAGTTCATCGGACCAGTTAATGGTGCATGTCTGGCGGCGCATGTATGCTTTCCACGCGTCAGAGCCGGATTCCCGCCCGCCGCCGGTTTCTTTTTCACCGCCAAAGGCACCGCCAATTTCTGCGCCAGAGGTACCAATATTCACGTTCGCAATACCGCAATCTGACCCGGCATGAGACAGAAACTTTTCGGAGTTCTTGACATTCAGCGTAAAGATGGCTGACGACAAACCTTGCGGCACGTCATTTTGCAGCTGGATAGCATCTTCTACAGATTTAATCGGCACAATATATAATATAGGCGCGAAAGTTTCTTCCACCATCACCGGGATTTGCTCACCCGCACGCACAATGGCAGGGGTTACAAAGTGGCCGTCGCCTTCAATGCGCTTACCGCCGCACACAATGCGCGCGCCCTGCTCTTTGGCCTTATCCAGAGCACTCATCATAGCTTCCACAGCTCCTTCATCAACCAGCGGGCCCATCAAAACTTTTTCATTTTCAACCGGGTTGCCAATGCTAATGGAAGTATAAGCCTTTTCCAGATTTTTAGTTAACTCATCAACAATACTTTCATGCACAAACAAGCGGCGTGTGGATGTACAACGCTGCCCGGCTGTCCCCACCGCACCAAAGGCAATGGCGCGCGTAGTAAGTTCCATATCGGCATCGTCCATAACAATAATAGCGTTGTTGCCGCCCAGCTCCAACAAGCTGCGGCCCAAGCGCTTGGCTACGGCCTGACCAACACTTCGGCCCATAGGAACTGAACCGGTCGCTGAAACCAGTGGCAAGCGTTCATCGTTCGCCATTTTTTCGCCAAAGGTTTTATCATGACCAACAATCAAATTCATCACGCCACCATAGCCATGACGGTCCAATACATTATGTGCAATTTTTGTAAGCGCGATGGCAATTAAAGAGGACTTTTCCGACGGCTTCCAGACCATGGTATCCCCACACACAGCGGCAATGGCGGCATTCCAAGCCCATACCGCACACGGGAAGTTAAACGCGGTGATAATACCAATGGGCCCTAAGGGGTGCCATTGTTCATACATACGGTGGCCGGGGCGTTCAGAGTGCATGGCCAGCCCATACAACTGGCGGGACAGACCCACAGCAAAGTCGCAGATATCAATAGCTTCCTGCACTTCACCCAGACCTTCAGAATATATTTTACCTACTTCAATAGAAATCAGGCGCCCTAGCGGCTCTTTATACTTACGCAGCTCGTTACCAATTTCACGAATAATTTCACCACGCTGCGGAGCTGGCACCATGCGCCATTTTTCAAAAGTCGTTTGAGCCTGAGAAACCACAGCATCATAATCTTTTCCTGTACCACAGGTAATAGTGGCGATTGGCTGACCTGTAGACGGGTTATGGCTAACCAGCTTCTCGCCTTTACTATCCATCCATTGAACACCGCACACACCGGCATTAACATCACTCAGTCCAAGTTGGTGTAAAGTTTCTTCAATCAGGTTTTGTGGTCGCGCTGCCGCACTGGTTGCCATGGAATGTACCCCTTTGTTGCTCTTTATTTTTTTGTTTTCTAAACTGGATATATAAATTAGCACATTTAGCAACGTGGACTCAATTTTGATGAAAAAATATCTCGCCGCCCTGCCTCTGGCACTGGCTTTAACCGCCTGCGCCGGCAGCGCCGTAAAAAAAGACATCAACGATGACGCCGTCTTTGGTGTATGGCAGGTGGAAAACTGCACCGTTTACGCCAACCATCATCATATCCACATCACGACCGATGGCCGTTTGAGTTCTGATGAGTTGTACCTTAAAGTTTCATCTGATCTGCCGCTGGCCCGTATCCCATCTTTCAAAATAACAGGGCTGGAATATTTAAATTTAGCAGGTGAAGGCTTTAAACAACATTTTTCGGTTGAGGTACCTTATACCCCAGCCATTGTTGGCCGTATGTTAAAAGATGAAGGCATGCTGGTGGTCAGCTACCGCCCCAGCGGCTGGGAATTACCAACCAAAGCTTTCTTCCCTACCGCAGGGTTGCCCCATGCCATTAGCTATATGTCCCGCGTCTGTAATTTAGATGCCCCAGAGAAAACCTTTATTGAAAATAAATGGTGGAACCGTTAGTCCGCTTTGCGCAGGCTCATCGCTGTAATCATGCCCCAAATGCCAATGTATAAGGCAAAAGTGGTCAAGGATGCATCACGAGTTAAATAATCAAACACAGGCTGACCGGTTATGTTATAGGCCTCCCATGCCGGGCTGCGAAACAAAATGAATAGCGCCAAACCCAAACCGTACAAAATACCACGCCAGAAGTAAGATATTTTAATCGGCAATAAAAACAATAAGCCAGCAACCCCGCCCCATAACATAGGCTCATAAAAATCTTCAAGGTCAGGGGAGGAAAGAAAAGCCCACTTGGAAAATATCTCCACCAGCGCAAATTTGGTGGCCACAGCTGCAGCTGCTGCTAAACTTCCAACAACATACGCAACACTTAAACGGGATAAATTCATAATAATTTTACGCCTGATAGCTGGCCATTAAGCTGGCAAAGCGGTTCATTAAACCCTCCAAGCTGGAAGAGAGAACAAGGCCGGAAAACGCGCTTAAGTGCTCCAAGCCCAAAAATCCTTCTTCCGCCCCAATCAGGGTAGACTTACCTTTACCCAAAGCATAGCCGATTTCCACACGGGAAGCCTGGTTGGACAGCCCTTCCCCCAGCCAGAATACAACAATATCAGAAAAGTCAATCGCTTGACGTTCCCATGCTACTTGGCGGGCGTGGCTGGATGGGTCCATTTCCGGGTTGGCAAAATCTTCACGCTTGGGGTTAATAAAGGTCACATCGGTTTGTTCAAAGCGGTTAAAAAAATCAAAGCGCCAGTCACGGCCGCGGCAGCTACCGCCCAAGAATACCCGTGGGGAGGCCAGGCCGTCTCTAAAAATTTCATCTGCGCGTATGAGTTGGTAAGGCATTGTGCTTTATAACTTATATTACTTGAGCTTTGTTACGTTGGGTTATTATTGCGAACCTATCCACTATTTTCAACAATTTTAATGTGGTTGCCAACCTTTGTCCAAAAGTGCAAAATCGTCGGTGACATGAAAACAACACCTTTATTT
>MDTD01145334.1_pt1 | contig 14178 bp, 12 predicted proteins | sample 811221 | NCBI WGS metagenome assembly MDTD01 (sample SAMN05326646, study PRJNA326480) | marine metagenome | isolation source: seawater | place: Pacific Ocean: South West | collected 2011
CCCGGAAATCACAGTTTTTTCACAGCCACTCACTGATCCGGCCTAGGGCTCACAAAGTATCAAACGCATAGTACCGGTTTCACCTCCGCCTGTCTCGCCACATGTTACCGCAGCGGCTGCGGACCCGGTCACATGTCAAGCTACACGCCATTTACTGTTGGCGAAACGCTCGATCTGCGGCGCAGCGACGAGCTCTTGAAAGCGATGGCTCAATCGAAATTGCCGAAATTGGCGGGTGCGCAACATTGCCGGAAATTCAGCGCTACACGGAGGATGCTCATCGCTGTGTGTTGGCGCAAAGAGTGAGGGATAGAGAAGGCAAATAAGGTCAAGACAGGTACAAAATTGTCTAACCTTACGTACTAGAACGTCTAACCTTCGTATTTAACTACCAAAATTAATTACTTAAGAGGTAGGCGGTGATTCCTACGGAAATTCCAACTTTCAATAGTATCAATGGTTTACGGAAGTTTGAGACAAATTATTCTGACACCATAACGCATGGGGTTGCATAGGAAATTGTCTCACCCTTATCGACCCGTTTTCTTGAGCCATTCCGACGTTTAGAAGCAGACCCATATCTAAGTTTTCAGACCACCAGTCCTTTCGCGTCAATTCGGCCATGCTCATTAACCCATAGAGCGATATATCTCACGCGCCGTTTGAGATGAAATATATCCGAAATCCAAATCTCTTTCTATCGATATGCGATCCCTATCTCTCGGATTGCCACAACCACCTCCCCCCGCAGCGCGATGAACGATCAAGTCACCGGGTTCGATTGGCGTATCGTTGCTTCGGCCATCAAGCTGTATTTTCTCACCGTTGCGCTCAATCCAAATCTCATGCGGATCGCCGTCAACGCCGTCATTTATCCCATAGGGCGCGATCACAGTGCCTTCCCCGGCAACATTCAAGACCGCTGGCCCGGTTCCTCTGTATCGAAGCGCCACAACGCCTCCGGCTCCCCCCCTTTGCCGACCCGACCCGCCGCTGTCAGTGGTCAGCGCGTACTCTTCGATCAAAAACGGATAGGAGGCTTCAACCCGCTCGAGACTGGCGCTCGGCGTCCCGCCTGGGTTCTGCATACCACCGATATTTACCCAACCGTCTTCGTCATTATTCGCTCCGAAGCCGCCTTTGTTGGAAAAATAGTGGTAGATGTATGAACCCGTCTTGGGTTCGTTACCGGCGATAACATATCGAAATCTCCGGGCAGAACCCGCAACCACCACATCAGGTGCCGCGCCGGCCATCGCACGAATAACCGATTCGATTATTACGGCGGCAGCAAATGTCGTGCATCCGGTCACCGGCGCCGGCGACACAGGGTCCACAAGGCTTCCCTTGCGGGTGAGAACTTGTATCGCCCGCGTGCTTCCTTCGTTTAAGACCTGTTGGTCGTTGCTGAGATAGAAAAAAGCAATATAGACACAGGCGCTCGTATTCGCGATCGGACTGTTAAAATAGGCGGCGACTTGGTCGCCGACTTCGCGGAAATCGACTTCGACTTCGTCTTCTCGGACCGTAACGGTGACCGGCACGGGATAGCGTTCCGTCGATACGCCGTCGTTATCCAGATAGCTAACGCTTTTATAAACACCAGGTTTCCACTGCCTTATATGCGCCCGCATGGCCGCTTCCCCGGCGTCAAGAATCTTCGCGCAGCATAGATCGATCCGGTCCGTCCCGTAACGGTCGAGCAGCGCATCGAGACGCTCTGCCCCGACATCCACTGATGCCAACATCGCTAATATATCGCCGTGCGTATCTTCCGGCTTTCGCGTGTTCTCGCAGACCATGCGCAAAACGTCTTCGCGCAAACCGAAACCATCCGCGAGTTTGACGGGCGGGATGCGAAGCCCTTCATGAAATATCTCGGTGGCACTCGGACTGTACCCGCCAGCCGAAATACCGCCGGTATCACTTTGGTGGGCTCGAATCGCGACCCAGAAGCGAAGCTCGTCATCTCGAAAGACAGGTTTAACCAAAGTAATGTCAGGCAGGTGGCTGCCGCCCCAATAGGGGTCGTTGGCCATGATCACGTCATCCGGCCCCACGCGGCCGCAAAAATCCTCAGCCATCGCGCGTACCGCAAATGGCATCGCCCCCATATGAATTGGCGTACGTTCCGCTTGGGCGACAACCTGCGCGTCTCCGTCCAGCACAACAGCCGACAAGTCACGCGACTGGTTCAGCAATGGCGAGAAACAGGTGCGGACCATGGTTTCAACAATCTCTTCAGAAACAGATAACAACTTCTGGCGCACGACGGCTAATGTCAGTGCGTCAATCTCCAAACCGGCCTTACGACTGATTCCATTCATGTCCGATTCTCCGACGGCGTAATGATCAAGCTTCCATAAGGATCGATGACCGCACCATACTGTTCCGGCAGAGCGACCGTCGTTGATTCGGAATCCACTAGAGCGGGTCCCGTAAGCCGCATGCCCGGCTTTAAATCGTCAAACCAATAGCAAGGCGTATCAATCATCGTTCCTTGATACGTCTGCCGGGTTCCTCTTTGGGCCGAGACCGGGTCATTACCCCCTGTCTCTTCTTTCGGTAACGACAATGAGGGTAGTATCCCATAGGCAACGAGACGAACCGAGTCGATGACAATCGCATTTCGCTCGTGCACATGGCGATACAACGCGCTGTAAACCTTCTCGAATGCTTCCACCATCCAGATGGCATCACCATCCTTCGATAAATTCGCACCCGAAACTTCGACCGGTATCGTGTAGACTTGACGCAAATAGCGGCAATCCAAAATCCGAGTGAAACGTACCTCCTCGGATGTAAATCCCTCATCACCAAGGGCCGCCACCGCTACGGCTTCCATTTCGGAGAAGGGCAGCCGGACGTCTTCCGTGTTCAGATCAAGCAAGCTCTTACCGATCACTCGCTGATAATCATGCCGGACATCGGCGGCGAGAAATCCGAGCGCGCTCAACACCGATGCCTCGCGCGGGACGATCGCTCGGGGAATCTCAAGCTCCTGCGCCACGGCGGCAGCATGTAGGCCGCCTGCGCCCCCGAACGAAAAAATTGTGAACTCACGCGGGTCCAACCCACGGCGTACCGTGTTGGCGCGCATGCCTTCGGCGATCCTTGCACTCGCAAGAGCATTGATCGCGAGGGCCGCTTCTTCCGCTGGCAACCCGAGCGGCCCGGCGACGTGTTCTTCTATGGCTTTCGCCGCCAACGACCGGTCTAAGGCCAAACGGCCACCGAGAAATGTTTCCTGCGCGATCAATCCCAAAACCAAGTTTGCATCCGTTAAAGTCGGCTCCGTTCCACCTTGCCCGTAACATGCAGGCCCCGGCGAAGCGCCCGCGCTATGAGGCCCAAGGTCGAGAATGCCGCCGGGGTCGATCCAAGCGATACTGCCGCCGCCCGCCCCGAGTGCGGAGATATCCAACGCCGGAATCACAATCTTCACTTCACCGAGTTGTGTTTCCTGGCGTTCAAGTGGTTTACCGTCCTCGATTAAACAGATATCCGTGCTCGTACCGCCCATATCATAGGTCACGACCCGAGGCTCATTGGTCAATTCCGCGAAGAGGGCCCCCGCCATCGCCCCGCCCGCCGGGCCGCTGGTCACGGCGCCTACCGCGTGCTGAACGGCATGGTCGAGAGGCAGCACGCCGCCGGTCGATTGCATGACCAGAACCGGTGCCGCAAGCCCTTCCTTACCGAGCTTCGCCGCAAGCCGCTCCAGATAACCACCGAGCCCCGGTCCAACATAGGCATTCACTGCCGCGGTACTTACGCGGTCGTATTCGCCGTCCCGCCGTAACACCTCATGCGACAATGAGACGAAAGGTGCCCAACCGCTCTCTGCAACGATTTCCCGAACGCGGCTCTCATGCACACCGTTCCGGTGCGCATGTAGAAAAAGTACGACCAATCCTTCGACCTGTTTGTCTTGCAGTGCCTTGATGGCCACGCGAACGCCATCTTCGTCGAGCGATTTTTCCACTTCGCCCTTCGAATTCACGCGCTCATTGACCTCAAGTCGCTTTGGCCGTTCGATCAGAGGATCCGGCGGGGCCATGCGGATGTTGTATCGATTCTGCTTACTGCCGTCGCGTAACTCGATGACATCGCGAAATCCGGTGGTCGTGATTAATCCAAGCTCCGCCCCTTTGCGTTCCACGACCAAATTCGTTGCGACCGTAGACCCGTGAATAAACAATCCAGTCGCACGCAACATGTCCTGAAGCGTCAACGCCATGCGTTCTGCCAGCAAAGAAAGACCCTCTATGACGCCGCGGGATGGGTCGTCCGGTGTCGACGGGGTCTTAGCCGTGTACAGCCGGCCATTGGCGTCGACACAGACAAGATCGGTAAAGGTGCCACCGATATCTACGCCAATCTGCATACGCGATCCTCTCTAAAAGTATTAGCGAAAAGCCTGGGGATACAGACGGCATTTGTCAGTGCGTATCATCGCTCTAATTATGGTCTTTGGCCCCGTTTTCCAGGGGTGCTGACATGTCCCGATCACGCGCAAGGAGACGTTCCAATGAGTGAAAGACCGGTCTCCGCCGCCCTGTATGACCGGGCAAAATCCGTCATGCCGGGTGGCAACACCCGGATCACGGTGTTCATGAAGCCACACCCTTATTATGCGTCCCACGGAAAGGGGTGCTGGCTCACAGACGCTGACGGCGTCGAACGGCTTGATTTCACAAACAATTACAACTCACTCATTCACGGGCACGCGCACCCCACTATCGTCGCAGCTGTACAGGCGCAACTTCAGCGGGGCACCGCCTACCCCATGGCAACAGAGGTGGAAATCCGTCTTGCTGAATTGATGTGTGAACGGGTCCCTTCCTTCGAGCAGATTCGCTTTTGCAACTCCGGGTCGGAAGCTGTCATGTTTGCCGTGAAGGCGGCCCGTGCCAATTCCGGGCGCTACAAGATTGCGAAATGCGAAGGCTCCTATCACGGGTCTTACGACCAATTAGAAGTCAGCCTCGATCCAACGCCAGAAACATGGGGCAATAGTGATCCGAAATCGGTCCCGTACGTCGCGGGTACGCCGAAGAGCGTCTTGGACGACGTCGTGGTTATCCCCTACAACAAACCCAATGAAGCCGAACCGATCCTACGTAAGCACGCACGAGAACTCGCCTGCATCGTGATCGATTTGATGCCGAACCGTGGCGGCTTAATACCCGCCACCCCGGAATTCGTCGCGATGCTGAAGCGCGTCAGAGAGGATACCGGCGTCTTGCTTGTTTTTGACGAGGTCATCACCCTACGTCTTGCGCTCGGCGGGGCACAGGAATTGTTCGGGATAAGGCCAGATTTGACAGCGACCGGTAAGATCATCGGCGGCGGATTTCCTGTTGGCGCTGTCGCCGGTTCGGCCGAGGTAATGGCGGTCTTTGACCCGGGTGATGGCAAACCGGCACTCTCCCATTCCGGCACCTTTAACGCCAATCCAATGACCATGGTTGCCGGTGAGGCCACCATGCGATTACTGACGCAGGACGAGATTGACCGCATCGGCGCGTTGGGCGACCGAGCCCGCACCGGTATTGCTGAGGGAATGCAGGAAATCGGGTTGGCAGGACAGGTCACGGGTCTGGGGTCCTTGTTCCGGATACACGTCCACAATCGGCCGTTGAGCGACTACCGTTCGATGCTGACATCCGAACCAGAAAAGGCGCTTCTCTCTGCGATCGTCCGCAATATGCGGAATGACGGCGTCTTTGTGAATGAGCGAGGCGTCTGTTCGCTTTCAACGCCGATGGGTGATACCGAAATCGAAACGTTTTTAACCTGTTTCAAATCGGCGGCGGAAACGGCACTTGCCGAGTGCTAGAAGCACTCTGTTAAAGGGAGGGTATGGAGATGTCCGAGAGTTGGGTCGTTTGGTTTAACGGAGAAATCATCCCTGAGACCGAAGCGCGTGTTCCCTTTCGGGATCGCGGCTTCAAATACGGCGATGCGGCCTTCGATACCACGCGGACGTTTGGGCATCGCATCTTCAAACTCGACGAACATCTAGATCGCTTTTATAGCTCGTTGAAATACTTGCGGATCGATCCCGGCATTTCCAAGGAAGATTTAAAACGGGCGACAGAAGAAGTCGTGGAGATAAACTTGCGAAACGTATCCGAAGACGAAGATATTTGGGTTACGCAACGCATCACCCGCGGCCTCGAGCCTGCCGACAGACGGCTTTGGACCGAATACCCGGAACGCACAGTCCTCGTCGAAAGTCGGCCATTGCCCTTCCGGGACCGCGGCAAGTTCTATCGGGACGGCTTACGCATAAGGACACCATCAGTGCGCCGTCCCTCACCCGACACGCTCAGTCCCCGAGCCAAGACACATAATTATCTCAATCTGATAATCGCCGAGCTTGAAGTGAAGGACGCAGACCCTGACGCCCACGCGCTCTTATTGGACACAAACGGGAACCTCGCGGAAGGCAAAGGCAGTAATATCTTTATTGTGAAGAACGGTGTAGTTCTCACGCCAAAAGAGCGCTACGTTCTCCCGGGTGTGAGCCGTCAAACTGCTATAGACCTCGCCAAGGAACAGAACTTGCCGGTCGAAGAAGCGGATATCGATCTCTATGATACGATGAACGCGGCAGAGATCTTTATCACGTCGACCAGTTTCTGCATCTGTCCCGTCAGTAATGTAAACGGCGTTACCATCGGCGACGGCAATGTCCCGGGCCCCATCACCAAGCAATTGATCAACGCTTATGTCGACTATGTCAGGTGCGATTGGTATGGGCAGTATCTTAAGCACTCGAACACATGATTCACCCTAACGGAAGCGTCTCGCTAAGAATGTGCTGAAAAAGAACCAAGAAGGACAGAACTAGAACAAAATTTCCTAACCGGCTTAAAGCACCAGTATTTTTAGTAACTTAGGCAAGTAGTGGTGCCTAGGGGATGAGTATAAGCATCATTATAAATCAATCACTAAAATCGAAGTGGGACAATTTTTATTGGCACAGGGAAGCACGGGATCGCATATCAAATTGACCCGCCTTTATCGGCCCGTTCTTTCGAGCCACTCCTTCGCATTCTCGCCCGGCAGCCGCCAACCCTCCCGCATGCGGACCTCCTTTGAGTGAACTATAAGAGCTCAGTGCTGTTTAGCAGTGTTTATATTTCTTACGGACACATTCACGGGCTGGGTCTCTTTGCATTCTCGAAAGTGCTCAAGGTCACGAGATCGGCGGTGAGACTTAGGAGTAGGAGGTAGTGGGCTTCACCCCGACTGGACCCTCGCTCTTATCGAGCTCGGCCAGTTGCGCGGGATAGTGTTCGGCAGCGAAAGCCCGTGTGATCCGGCCATCGGCGAGATCCGCCGCGATTGCCTCGACACACCTTTCCGCTGGACCGCCAAACCCCCCGCCTCCCGCGTCCACGATTTCGATCTCACCTCCCACGGGCAGTTCGACGCGAGCCCGCGGATCGACAGTCCGTCCATCCGCCTTTATCGTGCGCGCGGTACCATCGCGGCCACCATGGAAGCCGTTGGCGACAAGACGTGTGCGGGACGCCATGAACGACCCCTCGATCACTCCCGGAGACACATTGCGCATCACGATGATCTGGCCGTTGCCGCCACTGAATTCCCCAGCGCCGCCGGTATCTGGCATGACCTCCTTGCGCAGGAACATGCAGCCGGTTTGCTCCTCCCATACTTCGATGGAAGCACCAATCATATTGGACGGACCTGGCAAGGCCGCCCGACCGTCGTAGCCGTCAAGCGCACCATAACCACCGGGCGAAAAGTAGATGAAGGAATATGGCCGCCCAGCTGGCGAGCGCCCGCGCATGTTGACCTGGAACACCATACCAGAATCCGCCTGCACCTCGTCCGGCAACACATCCTCCATAGCCGAAAAAATCAGCGGAGCAACGAAATGGCCGAACACGTGGCGTGCACCGGTCGGATGCGGGCGCAGCGCGTTCAAAAGGCAATCATCCGGCGCGGTCACCGACACGAAATCCAGAATCCCCTGATTATTGGGAATGTTGGGGGCGGTCAGCACTTTGACGCAAAAATAGCAGAACGCCCGGGAGTAGCAGATCGGCACGTTTACCCCCGCCCGCACCACTGGACCTGTGCCGGCGAAGTCGAACATGAAGCCTCCATCGGTAATTGTCACCGTGACGGCGAGTTTGACGTCCGGATAAGTCTCCCCTCCCTCGACCCGGAGTTCCGCGCTGAACTCGCCCTTCGGCAGAGCTTCTAGCTTGGACTGAACGGCTTTCCGAGTCTGCTCGTAGATCGCCTCGGCCACTGCGTGGGTATCGTCGAGTCCGTGTTCGTCCAAGAGTTCGATGATGCCGCGCGCGCCTACATTGCAGGACGCGACGTTGGAGTAGATGTCGCCCAGTACCAAGTCCGGCATCCGAACGTTCCTGCGCAGGAACTCGAAGACGAACGCACTCGGCTTACCGGCCTCGAACAGCTTGACCGGCGGCAGGCTGAAGCCCTCCTCGAACACGTCGCGCGCTCCGGAGCCCATGCCGGCACCACCGACGTCGGAGAGATGCGAGACCGTGAGACAATAGCCGACGATTCGTCCGTTGAAGAAGATAGGCTTGACCACGTTGACGTCATATACGTGGCCAGTGCCGATCCAAGGATCGTTCGTCAGTATAACGTCACCGTCCTCCAACGATTCCGGCGGAATTTGCTCCAGCATCTGGCGCAGCGTGTGCGGACCGGTGCCGGTGAAAGAAGGAACGCTTACGGCACCCTGAGCCAGCAACCGGGCGTCGCCGTCGAAGATCATGCAAGAGTTATCGCCGCTCTCACGCACTATGGTTGAGAACGCGGTGCGCACGAGAGCAGAGACCATCTCGTCCGCGATCGAAGAGATACGGGACCAAATGATTCCAACCTCGACCGGATCCAGTGTCGTCATGGAATCTGCAGTCATTGTTCATTCTCGGCGATCAAGTCGAAGCTGGCTGCCACACGCACGACGGTGCCATGAGGAATGAAAATGGTCGTGTCATGCTCCTCAATGATCACTGGTCCGCTGACTTCCCATCCCGGATATAGCGCGTAGCGATCAAACACCAGAACGTCGACGCGGCCGTCGCCCTCCGCATCTGCGAGATAGCAGGAGCGGGTCCCCTTCTCCGCGTTTTGCGCTTCGCCAAGCATGCTGTAGGCCAACCCGCTTTGACTGGCGATCGGGGTCGGCATTGCGACCTCCAGACCCCATGTACTGATCTCGATTCGATAGTTCGGAAATCTCAGGCCGAATATACCCTCGTAGGCTGCAAGGAATCGCTCGCGGGCACCCTCCGGCGTCACGACGTCAGCCCCGGTGCCCGCGATAACCGTCACCTCGGAGTTCTGTCCCTCGTAGCGCATTCCCAGTTTCACTGTGGTCTCCGCCCCCTCCGCCAGCAGGCTCGCGGCGTAAGGATTGGACGCCGCCATGTCGGTAATCTGCGCGCAAATTCCGTCTTCAGGCAAGTCATCGACCTCGACCAAACGCGAGCGCTGCAAAGATATCCCTTCCGTGCCCGCGAATAAGCCGAAGGCCGATGCAACGCCGGCGGCGAAGGGATAGATGATCCGGTCAATATACAGAAGCCGGGCCACGGCGGCCGCGTGAATTGGGGCAGACCCGCCCGTACACACCAGCGCCGATTTGCGATAGTCGATGCCGAGTTCAGCGGCATGCACGCGGAACGCGCGGGCGACGTTCTCGTTGATCGTACGATGAATACCCATTGCCGCTCGGTCGGCCGACAGGCCCAGCGGCTGAGCGATGGTACGCTCGATCGCGTCGCAGGCGGCGGCGGTTTTTGCCTGAATACCGCTATTGCGAAAGTTCACCTCGCCGAGCAATCCAAGCGTCGGTCGCCGTCGCACTCTCCCCGCCCTGGTCATAGCAGGCCGGTCCCGGTTTAGCGCCCGCGCTGCGCGGGCCGACGGCAATAGTGCCACGATCGTCGATTTCGGCAATACTGCCACCACCAGCGCCTATCTCGATCAAGTCGGTCGCCGGGATATATAGCGGAAAGCCGCTCCCCACAGCGAACGCCCCCTCGCGAGCCACTTCCAGACCCGATTTCACCTCGACCCGACCGTCGACCAGGAACGATCCCTTGGCCGTGGTCCCCCCCATGTCGTAGGCGAGGACCGTCCCAGCTTTGCCATCGCCATAGCAGTTGCGCGCGGCGATCTCTCGCGCGGCGAGCACACCAGCGGCCGGCCCAGACTCGATCAACCGGACCGGTAACTCCACACAATGCTCCACGGGAAGCGGCAGGCCGGAAGAGGTCATGAGCATCAGGCGGCCGCCGAAACCTCTCTCTCTCGCCCGTCGCTGGATTCGCCGCACATACAGGCTGAGCATCGGCTTGGTGTAGGCGTTCACGGCACAGGTTAGCCAGCGCTCGTACTCTCGCTGCAGCGGAGCCACGACGTGCGAGACGGAAATGAACGCCTCTGGATGCGCCTCCGTCAGCCAAGCCGCGACCGCATCCTCGTTGGCGGGATTACGGAAGGAGTGCAGGAAGCAGACTGCAAAATTGGCGATTCCGGTCTCGTCGACGAGCGCACGCACGCGCGATATCACAGATTCTCTCTCCGGCGCCTTGTGGACTGTGCCGTCGGCCAGAACCCGTTCACGAACGGCGATCTTGAGCTGGTTGCGGGTAATCGGTTCGGGAAACGACAAGCGTAGGTCGCTCAGATTGTAGCGATGCTCCCGCCCGGTCTCCAGCATCGTACCGAAGCCCTCGGTGTACAGCAGGATAAAATCCTGTCCCTTACGCTCGATCACCGCATTGGTGATCAGCGTTGTGGCGTGCAGGAAGGTGTCGCAATGCACAAGATCGAATTCAGCAGCGGCGGCAAGCTGATCGAAGCCCTGGAAGATGGCGTCGTCCGGCGCGCTCGGTGTTGTCAGAACCTTCGAGGTCGTGATGCTCCCGCGCTCCCTGTCCAGCAGCACGAAATCGGTGAAGGTTCCACCAGTGTCGACGGAAATGGCAAAACGTTTCAATTCTGTCTCCCCGCTGGAGTGCCCCCGCATCTATCACGCTTCGACTACGGTCGCGATTGCGCGGCTCAGCAAATCCAGTCCTTCATCGAGTTCCTCGTCCTTCACCGTCAGCGGCGGAGCAATCCGCATCGTACCGCCCGACGTTCCTGACCGCACGATATTGGCGGCAAGACCACAATCCATCGCGGAATGAGCCGGTTCTACGGAATGAAGAAGCCAACGCAGCTTCTCAAAGAGAGGGCGGAATTTTTTTTGCGCTTGATTAGTGAAACGGTCCGCCCTTCGTGAAAAAACCCTCGTTCGATATCTTCGCCCCACCGCTCAGGGACTTGGGGCTCATAAAACGGCGCGAACTTAATCGCCGTCCCCTTCCGAGAACATCATGGGTCCTAGTAAATTTAGTGTCATCTCAAGGACAACTGGGCAAACTAAATTCTAGTGGTCGGTACTTCTGTAGTAGCCGCTCGGCGCGTCGGCAATGCGGTCACGTAGCCACTCGACGTCGCCCGACTTCTCTCCGAATCGCTCCGGCGCATAATTCTTTGCAGGAAATCGACAGGGGACTTCGGCGACCAAATCGGCGATGATATGGCCCGCTGCCCCCGACAGCGTCACGCCGTGAGAATTCATTCCACTGGCCACATAAAGGCCGTCCAGACTGGAGAGACGGCCGATCAGAGGATGACCGTCGGGCGTGAAGCTCTCGGGACCGTTGATGAACTGTCGGATCGGCGCTTCTCGCACCGCGGGGAAGAGTTGGGCCACTGTCTCGAAATAGGGCGCGAACTTATCCCAATTCGGCGGCAGCAGAGTGAAGGCAAAAGGATCGGGTAACGCATCAGCGTCCAAGGTCACCGCGCTTTCATCAAAACAACCGAAGAGAAAATGGCCGACATCCTCGCGTCCATAGATCAAATCAGCGGGCGCCACGAAAGACGGAGTTTCTCGAGGCAGGGGCTCGCCAATGTCGGCGATAACGTAGAAGTGTTCGCACCCCCATTGTGCAAGCGCGATATCAAGGGGTTCCAAAAGCTCACGCGACCAAAGACCGGCAGCCACCACGACGATGTCAGCCGCCAGCATTCCCGACGTGGTGCGTACGCCGACAACCTCCCCGCCCTTCGTTTCGAGACCCTCGACCCGAGCATCCTCGACAATCGTAACACCTCGCCTACGAGCGGCGCGTGCATAAGCGGCGGTTAGGTCCGAGGGATTGAGGCGGCCGAGCTCCCATTCAACCAAGCGCCAACCAAGGCTTCCGGGTTCAATAGCGGATGATGGCGAGCGGCTGCCTTGGGGTCCATTACATGGGATTCAAAGCCCCGTGCCGACGCGGCCGCGGCTTGCGCTTCGAACGAGGCAAACTCCGCTTCGTGACGTGAAAGAAACAGGCGCCCGGTGCAAAGCCAGCCTATTTCCTGGCCGCTTTCGTGCTCCACCTCGTCCAACAGATCAAACATGTAGAGCACCGGGGCATCACGATCGCCATCAGGCCGCCAGGTAAGATTGCCGGCCGAGTGCCAGGTCGTTCCCGCGCCGAGTTTTTCCCTTTCGACCAAGATTATGTTGCCAAGGTCGTGCTTCGCCAAATGCCAGGCCACACTGCATCCAACCACGCCACCTCCGACGATGATGATATTCCGCTTCATCTTGCCGACCCATTTCCTTTAACTCTAGTGTGGCACAAATCGACATTCCCGAAGAGGAAGTAAGGGAAAGTGAAGCCACGGCTCCTCTACTAAAAGATATGATCCTCCGGAACGGTTCTGCTTTGCTTATTAGTATAGTCAGAACCTTGTCCCCTGAAGCCTTCGGTGAACTAAAATCCATGTTCGATTAAATCAAGAACACGCCTGAAGACAAAAGGGTATAAGGCATCAAAGCTGTTTTTGGTAATTTCCCAATCCAGCATGGCCCTTGGACCATCGGCATCAAGATACCCGAAGGTGCAGACACAGCTCAATACTGTGACGAAATGCGTGGTCGGCGTGTTCGTGTCGACCACGATCATCAGATCGCGAACCGACAGCATCGGTGCTACGTCGGCGAAGTAATTTGCCGTGTTAACGATGGCAATTGCATCGGCCAATTTATACACCCAGAGCTTGAATCCAGCTCCGTGCGCGAGCTGGGTGAGATTGGTTTTTGCTAGCGTTGGAGCCGCTTGGCCCTGCGCCAAACCGCCGCAATCTGGCAGCCGGGTAAGCCCGTAATCAGTATAGATCTGCTAGATTTTCCTCCCAAGGTTAACGAGCAAATCCAAGCGCCAGGCGAAAACCCCTCCCCCTCGCCTGGCGCTATTTTCTATTAATTTCAATCTAGTAGGCGCAGAACCTGTCTTCGCTGGACGGATACTACTTTATACAATTCTGCCGCGGCGCCATCTTCAACGGCAGCGTCATATGCGCTTTGAATTGCGCTTAAAGATGGATAGGTCGCGCCAAAAACATGCGTTTTTCCATCGGCATAATCACCTATAAATGCCGTCCCGTAAGTCGCTGTTACGGCGCCATTGGCTGTCAATACACTAGCAAACTTAGTAACGGCATCCAACTGAGGGCCATTAGCTGTACCAATTGTTAGCGCGAGGTATTTCAATTTTTCAGATGAAGAGCGATCGCCGACTTCCATATGCGTTTTCAGCAAACCCCTTCGCGTAATTTCGAATTTTCCGCTCTTAACTGTTTCCGCATAGGTCGGGTCTTCAGCAAACGCATCATAAACACTTTCAGCATCTGCCATACTGCTAAAAATCTGAACCATCATCAGTTGCCCAACGTTTGATCCAGACTGCATTGCCGCTACCCTTACACGGCTTGCTCCATTTGATAGCGACACTTGCTTAATTTTCATAATATTTTGTAAAGCGGTATCTCTGTAGTCTGGCGCAACTTTAGCCAGTGTAATTGCTACGTACGTCATTTTTCGATTACCTCCAATTTGTATATTCACGCAAAGTTACTGTAGTTCATTTTATATTCACGCCAAGATAATGTCGTTTATAGGTATCGGATAGTGGTCGTTAGTAATATGCACACCACAAAACTTAACGGTTTTTCATCACCGGAATTTTAAGGACTGGGTCCCACTCGACGACGGCCCCACCCTTTTCTCCTTCGAGCTCATCCGCTAACTCACGTAAGGCACGGATC
>MDTD01125195.1_pt1 | contig 14177 bp, 13 predicted proteins | sample 811221 | NCBI WGS metagenome assembly MDTD01 (sample SAMN05326646, study PRJNA326480) | marine metagenome | isolation source: seawater | place: Pacific Ocean: South West | collected 2011
AAGAGGGAGTTGACGTACTTGAACAGTTGGAGTCATTGTTGCAATCTTCTTCTTCTGTGGCTCTTTGTGCGATAACGGCCGCCAGCAATGTTACCGGAGAAGTTTTGCCTTTCAAAGAAGCTGCTACGCTATGTCGTAAGTATGGAGTAGCCTGTCTTGTGGATGGGGCGCAAGTGGCTGGAAAACTCCCTCTGGATCTTAGTTCTACTGATATCAGTTTCTTTTGTGCTTCCGGTCATAAGGGTCTGATGGGTCCTCCCGGTGTTGGACTTCTATATATTGCACCTGGTTTCGATCTCAATCCATTGATAGCAGGGGGAACCGGATCCGGTTCGGAGAGTTTCAACATTCCAATCGCATATCCCGACAGACTAGAAGCTGGAACGGCTCCTGGTCATGATATCTGGGCTCTTTCCCGGGGAGTGGATTGGATTGTCAGGCAGAATCCGGAGAAGCTTCTGGCTAAAGAGCTTGGGCTGTTGCAGGGATTTTTGAACTGGGCATCGAAACAACCCGGTGTTCGAATATACGGGACTTCAGGCGATGTCGAAAATAGAGATCAGACAGAAAATGCTGTCCGCATGCCTGTCGTCTCTTTTGATCTGGAAGGTTGTTCGCCCAATGAAGTTGCCTATAAATTGGATGCGGAACATGGCATAGCCCTACGCTCCGGCTTGCACTGTGCAGCCCAGGCCCATGAAAGTCTTGGGACCCTTGATACCGGACTCTGTCGTTTAAGTTTCGGCCCTGGAAACAGCGAAGCAGATCTAGAATCTCTTACTGAAGCCCTGGAAGAAATTCTCTCCGGAATGCCCTGCAGTTAAAAACCAATTCCGCTATACTAATCGGCAACCAGGCTTCTGGTATGGACGGTTTGAAGCGATCTTCCGGAGTATGTATGAGCACCACAATGAAAAATAAAAAGGTATCCGAAAAGTCAGTCGAGACCTACACAAGGGAAGCGACCGACAGAATAATCAGCACATATCCAGGTGTGGATGCTGATCTTCTCCGTTCCATAATCAAGCCTAAGAGGCAGTTGATAGTAGAAGTGCCGGTTCGGCTTGATGACGGTACATACAAAACATTCCAGGGATACAGAGTTCAACATAATGATGCCCGGGGACCTTTTAAGGGTGGTCTTCGCTATCACCCGGATGTGGATCTGGAAGAGGTGAAAACCCTTGCCTATCTGATGACTTTGAAAACTGCCGTGGTCAATGTTCCTTTTGGTGGTGGAAAAGGTGGTATATCCGTGGACCCGCGCAAAATGTCTGCGCGTGAAGTGGAGATTTTGACCCGTAATTTCACATATTTACTCGGTTCAGCCATCGGACCGGAAAAAGACATACCCGCCCCGGATGTGAATACCGGCGGACAGATCATGGCCTGGATCGTAGATGCTTATTGTCAGAAATATGGACAAAAACCAGGAGTTGTTACCGGCAAACCCATTGAATTGGGTGGCAGTCTCGGTCGAGAAGAAGCCACCGGTCGTGGTGCAATTTTGATGGCCAGAGAAGCAGCCAGAGAGTTGAATTTAAATCTCTCCGGTGCCAGGGTTATATTCCAGGGGTTTGGTAACCTCGCCTCATTTGGTGCCAGAATAATCCAGGAAGAGTATGGTTCCATCGTTGTCGGGGTAAGCACTTCTAAAGGCGCAATCTACAATCCGAAAGGATTCGATCTGGTGGCTGCAGAAGCTTACTATAGAAAGAACGGCAGCTTGAAAGGCTTCCCTGATGTTGAATGGATGACCAATGAAGAACTTCTGGAGCAGGAGTGCGATATTTTAGTACCGGCGGCACTGGAAAACGCAATCACCAAAAAGAACGCGCCAAAAATCAAAGCTAAGATCGTTTCTGAAGGCTCCAATGATTGTTCTACAGCCGAGGCGGACAAGATTCTGAAAGACCGAGGTATTTTTGTGGTGCCCGATATTCTGGCCAACGCAGGTGGAGTAATTGTCTCCTATTTCGAATGGGTGCAAAATCTACAGAACCACTACTGGGATATCGAAAGAGTAAGGTCCGAACTTGAACAGATCATGGTCAAGGCCTATGGTCAGGTATCCAGCCACAGCAAAGAGCATAAGTGCAGTTATCGAGAATCGGCCTATATGATCGCTCTCGATAGGGTGGCGAAAGCGATGGCGTTGCGCGGTGGTGTCTAGCTTTTCTGAATTATTGCGCTAATCTGCCGCTTCTGCTCTGAGGTGGCAAGTTTTGGAGCTGTATATAGGCTCTATCTTTTGCGTCATCTGCGTGTATCAAACGCTGAGTTGCTTGATTAAAATACTAATGCAAATAGTAGAAGCCTGCGAGAAAAAAGATGGAGAGAACTCCATCTTCAAAAACATCCGGGACAGCATTTGTTTTGCTATTCCGGTTTATCGGCTTCAGGCACAGTCACGACTCTCGGAGAGAATCAGTCCCAGGCGTGGGGCTTGATGCACATGCAGTCCCAGAGGAGACGCTGGCAGCCACTGCAGCGAGCCTTGTATGCCGGTTCGCAGTCAAGGCAAATATCCGTGTATTTCATCCCGCTCTTCAGATCGCTTGAGCCGCAGTTGGGGCAGCTTTTCTCTTCGGAGTCGGATTCGGAACCGGAATCTTTCTTGCAGCAAGTATTGGCAGTACAGGTGTTGGCGTCGCCGGTGCAGCCCTTATCGGAACAACCGCCCTCGTTTCCGCAGGAGCAACTGGCCAGGATTGTGTCTTCAGTCATACACACCTCAATTTGGTTGATTTTAAAATTCGCTGTTCGAATTTCGGCAGTAAAGCGTCGGGTCCAATAAACTCGACACCTGTTCTTCCGCTCCAGTAAGTCACGAAAACATACTCTTGTCCCATGGTTTGCTTGAAGAAGCAGGAGTCACGGCAAAAACCAGGAAGACGCTGTCTTCGAGGTTTCTAGCTCAAATGGCTCGTGGGGAAAGTGTTTGTGGTGATATTAGCTGGAGGGGGTTGGGAAGAACACTTTGTTCTAGCGCATTTACTTGAACTGAAACAAGGGATATTGACTCTCAAAACTTAAAAATCATATTTATTAGGTTATAGAGTCATAGATCTTCTGAGCCGGTTTAATGTAAACGGTAGAAACTCATATCCTGCAAGAGGTTGCGGATGGTAGCTCCGATTTCGATAGAGAATGTAAACCTAGCGCTAGGCTCGATATATTCTTGTTAATGGACCCTGGAGATGGTGTTTTGTCTGCCGAGCATATTAATGCCAGGGTTGGATCCGTTTGTTCCGTATTTCCAATAGACTGAGTTGTCATGACCACTCACGGATATGGTTTTTACGCCGTTCAGGTTGACGATATTGTCGTGACCTGTGACTGTCACATTGCCGCAATGACCGTAAACGGTAACTTTGTTGGTATGACCGGTTACGGTAAGATCCTCTCCGTTTAGCTTTATGGTTCTTGTATTGTCGTGACCGGTGATGCTTATCGCTTTGCCGCTGCTTCTCAGGGTAGTGCCGGTTCTGTTGGTTGTGATTGCCGTGCTGCCCAGGGCTGTATTTGTTGCTACCTGGGCGGTGTTTAGAGCCGAGCCTACAGTGCCGTTGACCAGATTGGAGATCGATTGGCCTAGATTGTTGAGGTCTATAGCACCGGGTGTGGTGTTAATCGATACGGTGCTGTTCGAGTTCAGTCCGGCGTCTCTCACATGTATTCTGCCAGGAGTAATTTCCACGGTGGAGCTTGATCCAGTCGAGGTATGACCGTGATCGGAGATTGTAATTCTGTCCGGGCTCATGTTGATGTTGGTGGTCTGGACCGAATTGCCGGAGCCTTCTCTGACATGAATATTGCCTGGGGTAATGCTCACGTTGGTTTTGTCCGGACTGCCCTGGTCTGCCACTAAAAGTTGATCGTCCTTTCTTGCTCTGGCGTTGAGCAGTTTCTTTTGCCCCGGGGAAGTAGTTATAGACTGGTTTTCTAAAACAGATAGGTAGCGATTGGTTTTATATAGAAGCTTTCTGGCTTCGGTGAAGCGGGCTATAGCGCGGGTTCTATCTCCGCCCTCGGCTTCTTTACCTGCCGCACGGGCTGTTTCCAGGGTCTCTTTGGCAAGCTTCAAAACCGAACTGCCGGTTATGCTGCCGGGATCTTTGATTGAAAAACTAGCCTGATACTGGTTGAGAGCTTTCTGGCTTACACTCTTCTCGGGAGCGGAAAGAGGGAATTCGAGTTTGCCGTCAAAATCGGAAAGGGCAGTTTTGGCTCCGGCCAGGGCGCTTTTGCTCTCCGAAATCTGTGCTGTTGAAACCTGTCCGTATACAGGGGCGCTAACAACGTCTGAAAGAGTCAGACCTGCCGCAAGGGACAACGGAACGAAAAGTGAAAGCAAAACTTTTCCAAAAGTCATTGAGAATTTCCTTCCTTAATCGACGACAAGAGACGATCTTCTCAATTTGATATTCTTCCGTCAACCCATCAACTCTTCAATCGGTGGCTTTTGTCATCGGGTGCCTGGAGAGAGAAATTCTTTGAACACGCTGTAGACAATCTCCGCGTCGTTCATCAAGTCTGTTAACGATGACGAATGCCACTTGGATAACATCCACTGGTCCGAAGCCTGGCCGAATCCGAAGATCAATCTCAGCAGATAATCCATGGGAATATCTTTTCGCACGGCTTCTAAAGATTGGCCCTCTTTGAGAACCTGCAGAAACCAGGATGCTGAGGCGGCTTCTAGCTGGGCATAGGTTTTGGAAAGTATCTCCGGGTGATTCATTGACATCGCCACAAGCCTGGCTGCTTTTGGATCTTCTTCGAAAAATGCCATTGATTTGTAGAAAAGCTCTTTTACCTGGGCCCAGAATTCGTCTCTGGTGTTGCAACTCTTCCATTCGCCTATGTATTGCAGATAGCAATCATTGGCTTCTTCCAGGATCGTGTTGAACAGGTCAAGCTTGTCATCGAAATAGTAGTACATTACCCCTTTGGAGAGTTTGCACTTTTCTATGATTGTGTTGTAGGAAGCTTTCTCAAACCCTCTGGCCGCAAACTCTTCAGATGCCACATCTAGAATTAGTTGCTGTTTTTTCTTTTCTAACTTTTTGAATCTTGGACGGGGCATTGACAGGTTCTTCCGGGTAATTTAGCTTTGCCAGAGCTTTTCGCTGCATGCGGTGCCACTCGGCTATTCCAAGGTCGGCATGAACCAGATGATTGCTGCCGGTGGCGGTGGAGGTCGGATTACTAGATTTTAGCAGTTGATAGTCGTCGGGTTGTATAAGTTTCAAGTCGAACTGTAGGGCGAGAAAATTGAAGATCTGGGATAAAAATGGTACCCGAAAATATGATTGTTGGTAGTAGACTCCGATCCAGGTTTTGCTCTCGTCGATGGGAGTGCATGCGCCGATCATTTCGAAACCGGATATGGTGTCATAGTCTGCGCCCTTGTTCGGTTTCTCTCCCTGGCCGAATACCATATGCATGAGGCTTGGAAAGCCGATGTTAATAGTTCCGACAATACCTGGATTTTTATCTCCTGGGGAGACATCTTCTGCTCCTAGAAATCCCCTTGTGTAAATTGTCCCTTCTTCAACTTTCACCTCGTAAGGGTCTAGGCGAGTTAGATTTCCGGGTATCCAGGGACTGTGGGCGAAAGGAAGGTGATGGATGTCCATCATGCCTTCAATAACCCTGCTCAGACTGATGTCCCATTCCATTTCCCAGGTCTGGCATTTGCTCAGGTTCATTCGGGCGTCGGCGTTTTTTATTTTGGGTAGAGCAGGGAGTTCAGTTTTATTTACTTCGCTCTCTTCCCTGTGCCAGTACCAGAGAAATCCATCGGCTTCATTCAATTCGACCATGGTCAGGTCGAGGCTGTTTGGGATTTTTGCTGCCTTTCCCTCACAGGGAACGGCGACACAACGCCCGGAGCCGGAAAAACAGAAGCCATGGTACTTGCACTGTAGGTTTCCATCTATCACTTTGCCCAGACCCAGGTCGGCTCCCCGGTGAGGACATGCGGCGAGAGCCGCCCTGGCTTGTCCGGATTTGTCTCTCCAGAGCACCAGTTGTTTGCCCATTCTTTTCAGGCTTATTGGAGAACCTTCCTTCAGTTTGTTGCTTAGAAAAATTGGATACCACTGATGGGGAATCAGTTCCTTTGTTTTTGCTGCATTTTCTTTTTCAATGATGTTTTTCATGGTGATAGTTCCCGGGGTATTAGACTGAAGGTTGGACCACTGGTCTAATCATAGCAATTTTTTTTGAGTTCGCAAAGGCCGGGGTTGTAAATCATGACCGGCAAAAGATCCCCGGAGAGCTCATCGGAAAGATCTGCCATTGACTTTCCTCCTGTTGTCGAAAATACTAAAAATGATAGTAGAATTCTTTTGAATTGAAAGAGCCAGAATAATCTGACTCTCTCTCAAATCATTGGAAACTAGCGTGGCGATTCAACCGATCAGTTGATCTGCCACTTGATCCGGTAGGAGATGGTCAGCTCGCCCGGTTCGTCGGTGCTGCCGGCCGGAACGGAGACCTCGAAGGCGCCGGCATTGCTCGCTTCGCTGAAGCGGGTGAAGCCGGTGTCGTCCTGGAGGAATTCGGCGTTGGTGGGGATGTTCTCGTGGACATGCACGGTGACATCTTCCTCGCCGTAGTTGTAGAGACGGACGACGCGCTCTTCTTCCTGGAACCGCGGCGCTTCCTTCTCTTCCTCGTCCTTGGCCTTGGCGGTGACGGCAGGCGCGGCCATGGTCATGCGCGGCTCGGGCAGACCGCCTTCTTCCGCGATCGGATGCGGACCTTCGTCGACGAAGTTGTCATCCTTCTTCTCGGGAACCGGGTCGACATGCTGGAAGACCAGTTCACGGGTGGCCTTGATGTCGCGGGCCGGATTGCCGAGTTCGAGGACGAATTTCTCGTTGCGGGCGATGTGGCCGCGGACGGAAGTGCTGTCGGTCTTCTGGAGCTGGCCGGAGCTGTCGGGCTCGAGCACGCGGACACGGCCGGGGGGTAGAGCGATGCCGAGGTTGCTGGCGCTGTCGTTTTTGAGGCGCAGTTTCACCTTGATCGGCAGCTTGGGCAGGTCTTCGATGGTACCCTGGCGGCGCGCACCGTAGTAGCCGGCGTCCAGGTGGTACTCGTGGTCGACGGGGACGTCGGTGGCGAAGACCAGGGCCGGATTCTGGGTCTCACCGTTCTCCAGGGAGATGATGTCCGGCAGGGTGTACATCTTCTGCTCGCCGACGGATTCGACTTCAGCCGCCTCGTAGTCCATGCCGCCGCCATGCAGTTCGCCGAAGTCGGCGGAAGCCGGTGCCGCTTCCAGGGCCATGCTCTGAGCGCGGATGCCGCGATGGTGCTTGGGCTGGGCGTTGACCGAGTGGTTGGCGCCGGCGATCAGCTTGATGCCAGCGTCTTCGAAGTCGGTGCCGCTGTTGTTGGTCAGCTCCACATAGCAGGCGAAGCGGATGAGCTTGCCGGCGTCGTGGTCGTAGAAGGCTTCGTACCAGGGCCGCCAGTTGACGCCTTCGGACTCGTAGAGGTTGTTGAGGCTGTAGTTGCCCTTGCTGGCCGCTTCCACGTCCATGACCAGGGAAGCCAGGGCCGAGAGACCGTCAGGCAGACCTTCGGTGAGGGTCACCTTGTTGGTGATCGGCACGAGTTTGACCGCTTCGGCGTCGCCGTCTTCCTGGAGCACAGCGGTGCGTCCGTCGACGATGTGGAGAAGCTTGCCGGTGTGGGTCACGAATCCGCGATGGGTGTCTTCGGTGAGGACGATATGGCTGCCGACGGCCTTGGCCAGGATCGTTCCCAGGGACAGGTTGGCATTGCGGAAGGAGGTCGAAATCATCTTGAACTTGCCGGCGCCCTGGGCCGATACCACGGTGAGGCTACCGGGCACGAACTGCAGGGGCAGACCGTCGAGTTGCAGGGTGGAGCGACCGTCGGTCAGGCTCACTTTGCGTTTCTCGCGGATGACTGCCGGACCCTGCTGGTAGGCGGTCAGTTCGATGGCTTCGGGGGTGGCGGAGACGACGTGTTGGTCAGCGGTAGTTTTGCTTGACATTTGGATGTAGTCCTAAATTTTTCGGATTTCGGTTTGAAATTGAGACTCTTCCGATGAAGAACCCCGTGATAGCTGTTGGAAGACTGTCCACCGGTCGTCCAACAAAATTGGTAAGCACCCGCATAATCCTTCTCTCCGTAACAACAGAGATTGACGAGAGAAATTGCCGTAGAAAATTAGAGAGATTGGTCAGATATGGGGGTTACACTTTTAGAAATCTGATTTTATGTGGACACTAAACAATAGAGCTTGAGTAGTCCTCATTTCCAAAGCTAATTGAACTCTGTAAATCTTACGCTTTCAGTTACACCTAATGACTGTCTTGAGTTTTGGAGATGTTGTCCATTGTCTTGTAAAGATGAAGCTAAGATAAATCCCTAGCGCTAGCCAGAGCGGTGGGCCAGCTTTGCTAGGTATCCAGTGTATATATCCTCCCCGTGTGCTACGGGAGCCGGCTCTCCTGGCTGTTTTCTTCCTGGCAAGTTTTCTCCGATGACTTACCCCAGGCCAGGGCATACTTCTCAAGAACCGAGGTGAGATTTTTAAAGGCAGGATGAAAACCGAATTTGAGCATCTCTTCAAAAGTTTTCTCATAGCTCCAGTCGCAGCTCTGCATGCGGTAGAGCCCGATCATGAGACCGGTGCGGTCCATTCCATGCAAGCAATGGACGAATATCGGTTTGTGGTCTTCTAGATTGCACAGATTCAAGAAAGCATCCACCTTGTCGTCGCCGGGAATGTCGAAAGGACGAAGGGGTATGGAGACATAGTCCAGACCGAGACTTCTGCAGATTGCTGCTTCAGCTTTTATGGAGCTTGCCTCTTCCCGTAGATTGATAACTGTCTTGATGCCCCGGTCTTTAAGGAGGCTGAAGCCCTCTTCCGATGGCTGTCCCCCACGGAACAATGAATCAGAAACAGTCTGATAGTTTGGTAGGCAGGAGCTTTCGCTTATTTCTCTCTCTTTCAACAGTTGCACCTTTCAAGCTACTGGTCCGGGATCACAACCCTTTTAATTTACTAAGAATAAGTTTGTTCCGCAAAAAATTCGAATTTTCGAGAGAAGGCGGGATAATAGAGCATGCAGGTAACCTATCCCGGGGAGAATCATTGTGACATCAACACAAGCAAAAGAAGGCTTGAAAAAATTGCCTGATAACTGTCTGGAAGATAGTATAGCGATTCTAGATTTTGGGTCACAGTATTCCCAGCTAATCGCCAGGCGTGTAAGAGAAGCATCTACCTATTCGGAGTTGATGCCTTTCAGTGTATCGGCCGAAGAGTTGAAAAGATTGAATCCAAAAGGAATCATTCTCTCCGGCGGACCGAACAGCTGTTATGATCCTGGCGCTCCACGGCTGGACAAAGACATCTGGACACTGGGCGTGCCTGTCCTGGGTGTTTGCTACGGTATGCAGCTCATGGCGCTGGATCTTGACGGCGAGGTCACTCCGGCTAAAGAAAGTGAATACGGAAGAGCACTACTGACGGTGGTAGAGCATGATCAACTTTTTGAGAATGTGGAGCCGGCGATAAGTAGCTGGATGAGCCACGGTGACAGTGTTTCTAAACTCCCTCCAGGTTTTGTCGTCAGCGCTAAGACTGCTAATACCCCGGTAGCCGCCATCGCCGACGAAGATAGACGTTTCTTTGGGGTGCAATTCCATCCGGAAGTGGTTCACACCCAGGATGGACAGAAAGTGATCGAAAACTTCGTCAAGAATGTCTGCCAATGCAGTCAATCCTGGACCATGGACATGTTTGTCGATCAAGCGGTTAACGAGGTGCGGGAGCAGGTAGGCGATAAGAGAGTTCTATTGGCTCTTTCTGGAGGTGTTGATAGTTCTACACTGGCATTCCTCCTTCATAAAGCCATCGGCGACCAGCTTACCTGTATGTTCATAGACCAGGGCTTCATGCGAAAAAATGAGCCGGAGTGGTTGGTTAATAAGTTTGAGAATGAATTCAACATCCATGTACACTTCATCAAGGCTAAAGATCGATTTCTTGAAAAACTCAAGGGCGTTACCGACCCGGAAGAGAAACGGAAAAAAATCGGAGCAGAGTTTATCAGGGTTTTCGAGGAGGAGTCCAAGCGACTGGGGCATTTTGATTATCTGGCCCAGGGCACTCTTTATCCTGATGTAATCGAGTCTTCCGGGCACCAGATAGATCCGAAGACCGGTGAAAGAATTGCCGTCAAAATCAAATCCCATCACAATGTGGGCGGTTTGCCGGAGGACCTCAAATTCAAGCTGGTGGAACCCTTTAACAAGCTTTTCAAAGATGAAGTTAGGCTGGTCGGTAAAGAGTTGAGTGTTCCGGACGGTATAGTCCGTCGCCATCCGTTCCCCGGTCCTGGTCTTGCTATTCGAGTGATCGGTGAAGTAACCGAAGAGAGACTTGCTACCTTGAGGGAAGCTGACTGGATCATTAGAGAAGAATGTAAGCGGCACAAACTTTATAGAGAGATCTGGCAGGTTTTTGCTGTGCTTCTGCCGGTGAAATCGGTGGGCGTCATGGGAGATAAAAGGACCTACCAGAATCCGGTTGTTATCAGAGCTGTTACCAGTGAAGATGGCATGACGGCGGATTGGGCTAGACTTCCCTATGATTTTCTGGAGCTTTTATCCTCACGCATTGTCAATGAAGTGCCGGGGATAAACAGAGTAGCCTACGATATTACTTCGAAACCACCTTCCACCATTGAGTGGGAGTAGAGCCTGTCCATGACTGAAGGCGGCTCTAAATTTCAGGACTTAAAAGCTGCATTTCTTGCCAGGCTGTGCGTCGGGTTTTTGATCTTCTTTGCTTTTATTTGTGGTTGTTTTATCGCCGGAGTGGCGCTTCACGACCCCGATACTTGCTGGCTTTTGGCGCTGGGTAAGCAGATTATCGATAGCGGATCAGTACCTTTCAAAGACTCATTCTCCTATACTTTTCCGTTTCTATCTCAGGATGGTTCGATAGATTACCAGGCTTTGCTTGGCACTGGCTCTGCCAGTGGTGGCCGGGTGTTTCATGCTTATCAGTGGCTCACGGAAGTGATTTTTTATTCTTCCTATTGGCTTGCCGCCGGCTACGGACTGATATTGACCTGCACGTTGGCCCTGATTACTTCCTTGATTGTGCTTCCCCTTATGGTTTTTCAGCGATTGAAAAGCTCAATGTTGGTTGGGGTCCTGATGGTGGTATTCGGAGTGGTGGCATGCTGCTTTCACTTTTTGGCCAGGCCGGAGGTATTCTCTTATTTCTGGTGGGCCCTGGTGCTGCTTATCCTGGCTCACTATCGCTACATTTATGAAACTACCCAGAAAGCCAGTCGAGCCATACTGTTCATTCCAGCCATACTTGTCTTGTGGGCTAATATGCATACCGGATTCGCCTACGCCTTCATCGCGCTGGGGTTCTTTTCTCTGACCCAGACTGTGGAAGCTCTGACCAGAAGAGAGAGACCTGGAAAATATGAGGGTATGATCTGGCTTGCCCTTCTGCTCTCTTTTCTTGCCTCCCTTCTCAATCCATATGGATTCGGACTCTGGGCTTATCTGCCCGAGTTGTTTTTCTCCCCGCTCAATAATTACATAATCGAGTTGCAGCCTATATCAGCCAAGGATCTTACAGAATGGACCTACTATCCGTTTTTTATAGTCTCGGCTTGCGTGATTGCTATTCTCGCCCGTAATGTGGCGTTCTGGATAAAGAAGAGGCATCTGCCTCGCTCCTGGCTGTTTACCATCCTCACTATTTTTACTGCCATCGGTGGTGGTATCGTCAGCCGTAGGGTTATTCCTTTCGATACCATCTTCCTTGTGTGTGAAGCGGCCTGGTTGCTGAGACACACCGGTGTTCCTGTCTGGGAAGCAGGTGAGCACCACGATGAGCATGACACTTTGTTGCATAAGATGGACCACAAGCTCAGTGAGATAATGAAAGGTGGAGCCTGGGCCATGTTTTGTGTCGGCTTATCCCTTCTAGGGGTTTATTTAATATCGGCAAGGGTTGTGCCGCCCACCATTCCTCAAAAAAGTGGTGCATTTTCAGCACCTCAGAAATTGATAGGATTTATCGCTAAACAGAAAGATCTAGGCCGTGTCTTCAACGATCCGCAGATTGGCGATATGATCATCTGGCATTTGCAAACGGAGGCGCAGTCATCTCTTGCCGAAGATCCCTGGCGGGTAAAGGATGTCTCTTATCGTCCAAAGGTCTTTATCGATACCCGCTTTGACATGTATGGTGAGCCGCTGGTCAGTGACTACTACAAGATGGCTAACTGTCAGCCGGGCTGGAAAGCGCTCTTTGAAAAGTATGATTTTGATTGGGTAGTGCTCAGAAGAAAACAGAATCTTCATCTCAAATTGAAGGCGATGCCCGGCTGGAAGCAGGTTTATAAAGATACTGCTTCCGTGTTATACACACGGGAAAGGAAGTAGTATCTTGAATATCAGAAGAGAAGGACCCGCTAACCTGATTCTAAGATGGCGGGTAAATGCCTGGTATCAAGATAATAGACAGATAGCAGCCTGATTTTTAAGGCGAAACCTCTTCCGGTGCCAACTTTGTCGTTGTGTTTCAGAGGCTTTGCCTTTAAGAATAAGAGCATACTTTCCATTTCTGTTTCGAGAACCTATACCAAACTAAGCTACTAGAGAAATCCAGGAAAAAAGCTTTTGCATTTTGTTCGCTTGATTGCGGAGCTGAGTGCGCTATCTTCATCGTCTCCCTTGAGTGAGCAAGACGAATCTGTTCTGTCCATTGCCGCCAAACTGTACTTAATTTCGAGGAGTCTTCTATGACCATCGACCGACTGTTCCTGTCATTCGCTGCTGTTCTCCATGCTCTTACCACTGCCAAGGTCTCCATCGCCGACCTGGCCACCGCCGTAATCTGTTGCACCGAGCGCGAAATCTCCGACGCCGGACATATCGACGACCCGCTGCACAACGAGGCACTTGCAGCCCTCGGTGCGGCGAAGAGGCAGGGGCGTCTTGTTTTTCAGACCGGTGACGACCATAACAGTCGCATCACCTTCGAGGAGATCAACCTCTGTCTGGCTCGTTTGAAGGCAGCGCCGCTTTCCGGTTACGGGCAGCGATCGCTCAACGAGATTCCGCTCCACTGCGCGGTGCCCACGGCATCCGACAAAAGCTACGAGGTGTTCTGGGCCGAATGTCCGACCCCGGAAAAGAACTGGCGTAGCTCCTGGGGAGCGACGACAGGGGCTGCATGAGCTATAGCTGAGAAGCTGTTCTTAGCTGAGTAGAAATTTTGGAGACCGGGCAGATTCTTCTGTCCGGTTTCTTTGTTGACCAGCATTACTAGCGTCGATAGTAATATGTTCTTTTGAGATTGTGATTTTAGAATGCAAGATTATATGGCCTGGTTCAAGGGCTATTTGCTTTTGCTCTTTTTACTGGTCACTTTGTAGACTTCGCCGTTTTTGTCGTAGGTTATCCATTCACCCACCGGCTCCCCGTTATCATCAAAATGACCTGAGCGCATTTTTGTTCCATCTTTTCGAAACCATTGCCAGTAGCCTACGCAAAGTTCACCGGACTTCTGTCCTTTTGCCCAGAGAGAACCGTCTTTGTGACATTCGATATGGTCGACTATTGATCTGTCTTTTTTCATTGTGATTTTCCGAATTCAGAGCTTTCAAATACTAGCATCGGAAAATTCCTTTAGAGCATTTTCCAGGTTCCGGCCTGCGAGTGACCCTCAAAAGTGTCGATTAAATTGGACTGGTTATCCTCACTACCGGGGCTAAGATTAAACCGACTGGCCAACTTAGCGACGGCTTAACATTATTCCCTCTAAGGGAGATTGAGCAAGTGGCGAGGGTTTGAGAATCGCTTAACATGTCAAGGGTTTGAGGCTTCTGCCAGGTGGGACTTTTCGAATATTAGATGGTTGTCATACCCGCGCTAAGTAGATCATGAATCAAAGATCTACTTGTGATCTAATTATGGTCTTTGATAGCAAAAAGTATGTCTTCCATAACCAACGACACAGGGAAAGACCAAACTTAATCGAAACCAGCTTTCTGCTTCAATCAATGGCTTTTTCATCTGACTTCTTCGTCAGGTGAATCGTGTCGTATGCCAAGTTCTTGATTGATGGGGAGCTAGCAACTTTA
>MDTD01127684.1_pt1 | contig 14177 bp, 15 predicted proteins | sample 811221 | NCBI WGS metagenome assembly MDTD01 (sample SAMN05326646, study PRJNA326480) | marine metagenome | isolation source: seawater | place: Pacific Ocean: South West | collected 2011
TATGGCTTTCTACCATCACTCTGATTTTTGACTCTGTTCCAGATTTTCTTACTAAAATTCTTCCTCTATTACCCATTAATTTATTAGCTATTTTAATTGCATTTTTACTCTTTGGTTTATCAATTAAATTTTTATCTTTTACAATAATATTTTCTAAAATTTGAGGCACAGGTTTAAATACATTGAGTAATGCACTTGCTTTTTTTCTTTTTCTTAATGAGAATAACACCTCTAAAGCAACTAACAACCCATCACCTGTTGTCGCAAATTTTCCTAAAATAATATGACCTGATTGTTCGCCACCTAAATTAAATTTATTTTTTTTCATTTTTTCTTTAACATATCTATCGCCGACACTTGATCTGAGAAATTTAATTTTTTCCTTTTTTAAAAATTTTTCTAAACCGTAATTTGACATTAAAGTCCCAATAACTCCCCCTTTTAGAATCTTTTTATGCTTCCATCTTTTTGCAAGCATTGCAATTATTTGATCTCCATCAATAATTTTACCATTTTCATCGCACATTATAATTCTATCAGCATCTCCATCGAACGAAATACCAACATGTGCTTTGTGCATTTTTACTATTGACTTAATTTTTGAAGGATAAGTTGATCCACATTTTAAATTTATATTAAAGCCATTTGGTTTGACGCCAACAGCAATCACTTTAGCACCTAATTGTTTAAGAAGTTTCGGTGCAGCTTTATAGCCTGCACCATTTGCACAATCCAAAACTATCTTTAGACCTTTCAAATTAAAGTTTTTTGGAAAATTATTTTTTATTATTTTAATATATCTATCATTACCATCTTCCAATCTTTTTACTCTTCCTAATAATTTTGGATTTGTTAGTTGATTAGCATTTTTGGCATCTATTAATTTTTCAATTTTCTTCTCAATGTCATTAGACAGCTTCATTCCATCTGGTCCAAATAATTTTAAACCATTATCAACATAAGGATTATGTGAAGCTGTTATCATAATACCCATATTAGCTTTCATCGACTTTGTAAGCATAGCTAAACCATTAGTTGGAAGAGGGCCTAAAGTTAAAACGTGCATCCCCCCAGAAACAAGGCCTGAAACAAGAGCAGGTTCTAGTGTATATCCAGAAAGCCTTGTATCTTTAGCAATTATTGCAATCTGTTTATTTTTTTTTTGATTTTTAAAATATGTTCCAGATGCTAATCCAAACTTAAAAAACTTTTCTCCAGTAATGTTTCCTTGATTAACTGTTCCTCGGATACCATCAGTACCAAAATATTTGTTTTTCATTAACTTAATAATATCTTTTTATAAACTAAAATTCCTTGTTTAATTTCATTTACATTATGCACTCTAAAAATCTGTACTCCCTGTGAGAGCAAATATAAAACTGAGGCTAAAGTTCCGCCAGTTCTGTCTTTACTATCATGGTTTTGTGAAATTTGGTTGATAAATCTTTTTCTAGATGTTCCAACCAGAATAGGCAAACCTAAACTATGAAACAAAGAAATTTTAGACAATAAAGTCAAATTATGTTTCAAAGTTTTACCAAAACCAATTCCAGGATCTAGAAGAATCTTATTTCCAATAAATTTATTATTTATATTTTCCTCAAAAAAATCGTAGATATCTAATAAAACATTATGATACTTTGGATTAATTTGCATGGTATTTGGTGTACCTTGCATATGATGAAGAACTTTTGCTACCTTAAATTTTTTTAATTTAAAGAGAGAATTTTCCTCATAACTAAATCCCGAAACATCATTTATTAAATTTGCTCCATAATTAATACCTCTTATCATTAAATCTGATTTTCTAGTATCAATAGATAGACAGGTATTTTTAAATCTTTTTTTAAAATTTTTTAAAATATATTCTATTCTTCGTAACTCCAATTTTGAATTAATTTCCTTCGAACCTGGCCTAGTGGACTCACCACCAACATCAATAATTTTTGCTCCGGAGCGGATCATGTCACGTATATGTTGAATCGATTTTTTTTTTGAATTAAATTTTCCTCCATCTGAAAAACTGTCTGGGGTTAAATTAAGAATACCCATTATTGAAGGTTCTAAAAAGTTAATATTTTTTAAGAAATTTTTTCTTTTACTAGTAATTTTTTTTAAATCTTTTTTGATATCATTTTGTTCTTTTTTGTTTAGTTTTTTAACATCTTTTAGACTAATAAATTTACTTACTGTCTTTTTTTTATCTCTTGTAAAAATTTCAATATGCGTAAAAGCTGTCAAGGAGCTTCCACACAAAGGTAAGGCAATTTTTTTTTTAATTAGTTCTTTAGCTTGATGACCATAATAAAAATTACACGCTCGAGTGTAATGTTTGATCATTATCTTATATTGCTGGTTTTGGTTTTAGTCCTAATGATCCTAAAGCAGAAGATGGTTTTCCTCCATCATTTTCCTCTTCTTTGAATGATCTTGTTGGTTTAATATCTTTTAAAATTAAATCTCTTATTTCATCACCAGATAAAGTTTCGTAAATCAGTAAAGCTTTAGCAAGCTTATGAAGGTCGTCAATTTTTTCATTTAGAATTTTTCTTGCCCTCTCGTAACCCTTATCTACAATTTTTTTAACTTCGGTATCAATTTTTTTTGCAGTTTCTTCAGACATGTTTTGCTGTTTGGTTACAGATCTTCCTAAAAACACTTCTTCTTCATTTTCACCATACGCAATTGTTCCGAGTTCTGTGCTCATGCCGTATTTAGTTACCATATTTTTTGCCATTTTCGTGACCATTTCAATATCAGAGGATGCGCCTGAGGTCACTTTATCATGACCAAAAATAATTTCTTCAGCAATTCTTCCACCCATGGCTACAGCAATATCTGAATGCATTTTTTCTCTTGTAACTGATAATTGATCTCTTTCAGGTAGTCTCATAACCATACCTAATGCCCTTCCCCTCGGGATAATAGTTGCCTTATGTATTGGATCTGAAGCTTTTTCGTTTAATGCTACTATTGCATGACCACCTTCATGATATGCAGTGAGTTTTTTTTCATCTTCTGACATAACCATTGATCTTCTCTCGGCTCCCATCATAACTTTATCTTTAGCTTCTTCTATATCAGACATTGTTACAACTCTTTTATTTTTTCTTGCAGCAAGTAACGCGGACTCATTAATTAGGTTCGCTAAGTCTGCACCAGAAAATCCTGGAGTTCCTCTCGCAATCGTTCTCAACTTTACATCCGGACCGGTATTAACCTTTTTAACATGAACTTTTAAAATCGCTTCTCTACCAATTATATCTGGATTACCTACTACTACTTGTCTATCAAATCTTCCAGGTCTCAAAAGTGCCGGATCCAAAACATCAGGTCTATTAGTTGCAGCAATTAAAATTATTCCTTCATTGGTATCGAAACCATCCATCTCAACTAAAAGTTGGTTTAATGTTTGCTCTCTCTCATCGTTTCCACCACCTAAACCAGCGCCTCTGCTTCTCCCTACAGCGTCGATTTCATCAATAAATATTATGCACGGCGAATGTTTTTTTCCTTGTTCAAACATATCTCTAACTCTTGAAGCACCTACACCCACGAACATTTCAACAAAGTCTGATCCAGAAATAGAAAAAAATGGTACGTTCGCTTCACCGGCGATGGCTTTTGCCAATAATGTTTTACCTGTGCCCGGAGGTCCGATTAATAAAGCTCCCTTAGGTATTTTTCCACCCAAACGGCTAAATTTTTTTGGGTCCTTAAGAAATTCTACAATTTCCTCAACTTCTTCTTTGGCTTCTTCTACGCCAGCTACATCATTAAAAGTTACTTTACCTTGAGCTTCATTCAATAATTTTGCTTTTGATCTTCCAAAGCCCATTGCACCACCTTTTCCACCTTGCATTTGTCGCATAAAAAATATCCATACACCTATTAACAAAAGCATAGGAAACCAAGAGAGAAGAATGCCGAGTAATGAAGGCATTTTTTCCTCTTTTGGTGTTGCGTTAATGCTTACTCCGTTAGCTGATAGTTTATCAACTAGCTCTGGGTAGTTAGGAGAGAAAGTTTTAAATGATTTACCATTAGCTAAAACTCCAGAAATATTATTGCCTTGAATCTGTACTTCTACAACCCTACCTGCTTCTACTTCATCAAGAAAATTTGAAAATGCCAGAGTGTTTCTCTCTGAACTTACTTTGCTTGGATCCTGGAACATGTTAAATAATCCGACGGATAACAGGACAATTATGACCCACATTATTAAATTTTTTAAATTCATATATTTTAAATAATCATTAAATAGTATTTAACAAGTATATTTTATTGATAATTGGGTTGTAAATAAGACAAATTATTACCAAAAGTCATAAAAAATAGAATTTTTACTCTTTTTTGAGGTTAATCTTGTCTTTTTTTTTAGAAAAAATACAGCCTCCTAGTGTAGCTCTTTTAAATTCTTTTTTTTCTAAATTATCTATGAGAAGTTGAACTTTTTTAGATCTCAAACCATAATAATTTCTTTTAATTCTTTTGATACAGTCATTAATCAACCTTAGTTTTAACTCATTTTTTAAATTTTTAAATTTAGCTAAATTGATGGATATTTCATTGGCAGACTGTATTGTGGTATTACTAAAAGTTTTTAAATAATACTCATCTAGAATAGCCTTACTTGAAGCTAAATTATTTATTGATTTAAAGATTTTGTCGTAATCTATACCACTTTTTTCAAGAGGTTTTTTTAAGTCCCTAATCTTTGTTCTTAAGTATTTTTTGTTTTTATTTGAAGGATCTTTAAAAAACTTACCAAAAGTCTTTTTTGATATTTTAACTAGTATTTTTTTCTTCGTATCTAGCAAGGGTCTAAATAAACTTATTTGTCCATGAATTTTACTAAAAGTTTTCATTGAGGATAGACCGGTCAGACCACTTCCCCTTGATAATCTAATAAAAAAGGTTTCAACTTGATCCTCTAGATTATGTGCAGTTATGATTGTATTTAATTTTTTTTTAATACAAAATTTTTTGAGTAACTCATATCTTATATTCCTAGCCTCGGCCTGAATATTGCTTTTTATCTCTGATTTATTATCTAATATATAAAGATTAATTTTACTTTTTTTTAAAAGTTTTTTAACCTGATTTGCTTCTGTTTTGGAATTTTTCCTTAGATTATGATTAACTAAAACGTAGACAAATCTAATTTTTTTTTCATAACTCAATGCTTTTGTTAACGCCACTAAAGCTAGACTATCAGGACCTCCTGAAACTGCTACTAGAAAAGATTTTTTATCTCGATTATGAAATTTATTTTTAAAATTTGAATAAACTTTGATTAAATCAATAAAACCCTTAAACCCACTTTTAAGAATTACATTTGAATTTTTTTTGCTCATATTGTGCTTTTTGTAGCACAGACTTGTTAGCTTTTGGGTATTCTTTTTTTATCCCAGAAATCATTTTACATCCTTGATCTTTTTCACCTAACTGGACCATTGTAATACCTAATTTTAAAAGATTATCCGGAGCCTTTTTGCTTTTTGGATAATTTTGATATCCATCTAAATAAGCTGTGGCAGCGTCTGAATATAATTGCCTAATCCTAAATGTTTCGCCATACCAATACTGTGCACTTCCTGCTAAATCGTGATCTTTATTCTTATCTATAAATTCCTTTAACGCTGACTCTGCTGTTTCGTAATCACCTATTTTCATAAAGCTTACAGCGAACTCGTATTGATCTTTTGGTGGTTTATTAGGTAATAGTGACTCTTGTTTTTCAGGTTCCTCCGTTATGACTGTCTTGGCACTTTCAATAGAATTAATCGTTTGTTGTTTTGGTAAGTTAGAAATTTTGTAACCTGGGTTTGCACCAAAGTCTTGCGGTTTACTTGTTCCTGGTAAATTAACTTTTTCTTGTTTCTGTTGAGTTACAGTTCCGCTTTCTAAATCAGAGAATCTTAATTGAGTATCAGATTGAATCTTTGTTACTCTACTTGATAATTTATCTAATTTAAAATTTACTTCTTCAAACCTATTTGTTAAAACTCTAAATTGATCTTCGATCTCATTTAATTTTAAAAGATGTTTAGTTAAAATATCCTCATTAAGACCATCAGCTTTATTCGTCTTTAAGGATGAAGATATTACATCAGATTTTTGATACACTGCTTTCTCTAAGGTTTTTAGATCTTTTGTTATCACTTGAATTTGATCAGAAATCGCTTTTAAATAAATTTCTTCCTCTTCAGCAATGGTTAAGTTAAAAAATAAAAAAAATATAATTAAAATTTTGATGAATTGATTTTTAATTTTATTAACCATAAATCATTATTATTTTCACAAAATGGCAAAAAAAAGACCCTTTGATTAATAATCAAAGGGTCTTTCTAAATTAAAAAAGCTTACTAATTAACTTTAACTGTTACTGATCTTCTGTTTTGAGACCAAGCTATAGGTGAAGAAGCTGGGTTGACAGGTTTTTCTTTACCGTAACTTATTACAGATATTCTTTTACCAGATATACCGTATGTCATAAGATAATCTCTAGCAGCATTAGCTCTTCTTTCGCCTAAAGCTAAATTGTATTCTCTTGTTCCTCTTTCATCTGCATGACCTTCTATCGTAACATTTAGATTTTTATTTTTTCTTAAAAATGTTGCTTGTTTTCTTAATGTTGCTCTTGATGCAGTTGTTAAAGAAGATTTATTAGTTGCAAAAAATACTCTGTCAGGAACACCTGTCGCTAAATATTCAACAGTCTCCTTACCGGTGTAAACGTCACCATCAATATCACCTGATTTTTTCGCAGTTGAACATGCGCTAAGTATTAGAGTTGTAAACAATACTAATAGTATATTTTTTAAATTCTTTTCTAATGTCATTTTTTCCCCTGGGTTTACTGAGTTTATTTCAAATTATTAGAAGTTATTCAAGTATATTTTGCATAAAATGCAACCTTACTTAGATAATAATGAGGACCAAGATGGGTCTGAAGCGTCAGTTTTAGTTAAAACCTTTCTTTCATTATATCCAGTGATATCTATCGACCATAATTTTGCTGAAAACCCCTCACCTTTTGTACCTGCTTTAGTTTCTCGGTAAAAAACCAATACTCTCCCATTAGGAGACCAGGACGGGGCTTCTTGGTAATAATTTTCAGTTAACAATCTTTCTCCTGAACCGTCTGTACGCATCACGCCAATATAAAATCTTCCTTTATGCATTTTTGTAAAAGCAATTAAATCTCCTCTTGGAGACCAAACTGGTGTACCATAAATGCCTTTTCCAAAAGTAATTCTTTTTACATTAGATCCGTCACTTCTCATTACGTATATTTGTTGTAATCCACTTCTGTCAGAATTAAATGCTATGAATTTTCCATCAGGTGAAAAAGATGGAGAGGTGTCAATTGAAGAATGCTCAGTTATCCTCTCAACAATTCTTGACTCTAAATCCATTGTAAAAATATCTGAATTTCCATCTTTAGCAAAACTCATTATTATTTTTTTCCCATCTGGAGAGAATCTTGGAGCAAAAGTCATCCCAGGAAAGTTCCCGACTACCTCTTGAGTACCTGTCTCAATATCTAAAAGATAAACTCTTGGCATATTTCTAAAATAAGACATATAGGTAACCATTTGATTTGTAGGATTAAATCTTGGCGTAAGCACTAATTCATTTCCAAGTGTCAAATATTTTGTATTAAATCCATCTTGATCCATTATAGCGAGTTTCTTTATTCTTTGATTTTTAGGTCCACTTTCAGCAACGTATATTATTCTAGTATCAAAATACCCTTCTTCTCCTGTCAGCCTTTCATATATCTTATCGGATATTATATGTGCTACTCTTCTCCAGTTAGATGGTGTAGTTGTAAAAGCTAAAGCCGTCATTTCTTTTGCTGCAGTTAGATCCCAAAGTCGAAACTCTACTTTTAATTTTTCATCTTTTATTAATAGTTTTCCTGTGACTAGTGCCTGAGCTTTAATAAGTCTCCAATCTTCAAATCGAGGTTTAAGGTGTGCAATATCAGGTTTTTGAACAAAAGCATCTTTTTTTAGTGGATTAAATAAACCTGTATTTTTGAAATTAGTTTCTATAATTTTTGATATATCCGCGCCCATTTCTTTTATTTTTGGATCTTTTAAACCGTCAGATTTTATATCAACGTGCAAAGGTGAAACTGCTATGGGTAAAGGATCTAAATTTCCCCTCGTAATATCAATCTCAATCAATGCAAAAGCTTTTTGATAAAAGACCAATTGTAGAAATATAATTAAAATAATCTTTTTCATCTCAGCCTTTCAACATTTCCGCAGGATTAAAATTTAATTGTAAATCTTTCCAATTATCATACCCCGTTGGAGGAACTTTTAAAGGTTGACATAATCTCACAGCTCTTAAGGCGCTTTCTGCCAAGACTTTGTAAAATTTTTGGCCAGGACGGTTCATCCTTTCATGATCTAAGATTTCAGAATTCATAATTGTTCCATCTTTTTTTAATTGGAGTTTTATTCTAACAAGTAAGTTTTCATCATATGGTAAACCTAAAGGTATACTCCAGCAGCCAAAAATTTGTGCTCTAAGAGCATCTTCTTCCGATAAAGTTAGCCCAGTAGCAAAAGAGTTTTTTTTGTTACTTTGTGTAATGCTTTTTTCCTTTTTTTGCTTAATAGCCTCAACCTCTTTTGCTTTATCTATTAAAGCTGCTATTTGATTAGTATCAATAATTTCTTTTTTTTCAAATTCAGAGGACTGTCTTATCTCTGGTTTAACTTCTTCAGGGTTTTGTTTCTTTTTAACGATCTTTTTCTCTTCTTTTTTTTCGTCTGGTAGCGGAATTCTATCAGGTTTTTCTTTTGCTTTTGCTGTTGGTGGCGCTTGCTCTGAAACCACTCTCTCTTCTTCTTTTTTCTTTGTTTCCTCTATAATTTTTCTAGCTTTTGGAGCGTAAGGTATATTAGTTTTGTCTGATATTTGTATTAACTCTACTGATACTATTGGAGGTAAATCTACTGGTTCTCTAAGCATAAAAGGTAAGCTTAAAACTGTTAATAAAATCATTATTGAATGAAAAGTAATGGAATAAATTAAACTTTTTAGCATATATCATCCTAATTTTTATAAGGTTCAGATATCAAAGCAACTTTAGAAAATCCAGCGCCCGACAGAGTTCCCATTACTTCTAAAACTCTTCCATAATTAATATTTTTATCACCCCTTACATAAATTCTTGTGTCAGTCCTGTTTTTTGCGATTGCTAGTAATTTTGGTACCATTTTTTGATAAGTGACTTGATGCTCTTGAATAAATATTTCACCCTTAGAATTTATGCTTATTGTTAACGGTTCTTGATCATCTGGAAGTGAGTCTGCGGCAGACTCTGGTAAATCTACTTGCACTCCAACAGTTAATAACGGTGCAGTAACCATAAATATGATTAAAAGAACAAGCATCACATCTACAAACGGTGTTACATTTATTTCACTCATTGGTTCATTTCTAGAGCGATTAAATTTAAATGCCATTTCTAAATTATTGATAAAAATCTTTTAGAAAAATTATCTATTTTTGAAAAATATCTTCTGGAGTCGCTGTTAAATTTATTGTAGGCAACTACTGCTGGTATAGCTGCTAATAAACCTAAAGCTGTAGCAAATAAAGCTTCGGCTATTCCAGGAGCAACTATCGCTAAACTAGTATTTCTCGAAATGGCGATTGATTGAAAAGAATTCATTATACCCCAAACGGTTCCAAACAATCCTATAAAAGGCGCAGTTGATCCAATTGTTGCCAAAAAAGTAAAATTTTTTTCAACTTTCTTGAGCTCATTATCAGTTGCAATCTCTAAAACTCTTTCTACTCTTGCTGATTGTATTGCAGAAGATTGTCTTTTTGTTTTAACCAATTCTGCCATTGCAGCTTTGAATATTAAAGTTGCTGGGTCACTCGAGTTTGCTGGAAGATTGTTGTTAAAGCTTTCTGCAGATTTAGCTTTCCAGAATTTTTTTTCAAAATCCTCTGTAGATTTATTTATATTTTTGAATAACTTAAATTTATCGAAAATTAATGCCCATGAAAAAATTGAGCTAGCGATTAACAAAATTATAACAAACTTCACTACAAAATCTGCACGAAGAAAAAGACTCCATAGAGAGAAATCTGACGCTCCGCCCAAACCTACAACTTGTGATGCAATATCTTGTTCCATTAAAGCTAATTACTTTTAGAATGTGTCATGAATTTGGCGTTTTTTGTAAAATTAAAGCTATTTTATATCTTTAAATCTAGTCTCAAAGTAAAATCTTGCTATTAAAATAGCATCAGATTTGTTTACATCTTTTTTTTTTGACAATTGATTAGATAATGATGGATACATTTCTATTACTTTCGTTCTGCTTGAATCTTTAGACGCATTAATAAGCTCAAAATATTTTTTCCATTTTGATGGTCTAACAAAATAGATAGGTAGTTGAAGAGCAGCACATACACCCTTAATTGCTCCAAATGTTTGACCAAAATTAAACATGCTTGTCACTCCTTGACCAGGCATTGCATTAACTTGCTCAACAATCACTACAACTTCATCGTCGGAGCTAACATATTCCTTAATGATGTTTACTAATTGAGCGCTATTCAACTGTCTTTTATTTTTTTTTCCCTCCGCCATAACAGGCATGTCAAATAAACTTACAACTTTTTTATCTTCTAATATTGCTATTGCTCCACTTAAACCAGGATCTATACCTATAATTTTCATTGTATTAAATTTTTAAATTAGCGTTTGTAAATATATTTTGCACATCTTCTAAATCTTCTAAAGTATTTAAAACTTCGATCATTTTTTTGCTTTTTTCCTCATCTAACTCTAAGTCATTTAAAGCTCTCCATTCTATTGAAGAATAAATAATATTACTTATTTTTTTTTCTATTTCAGTCTTTACTTTATAAAAATCTTCTTTCTTTGTTATTATTTCGTATAGTTCGTTAATTTGGATACAGTCAATTGCTCCAGAATTAATCGCAATTTCAAAAGCTTCCTCTTCATTAATTTTTTTTTTTTCTATGTGAATAATCCCGTAATTGTTAAACAAGTGAGTTGTGCACCCAGTCTCTCCTAGTCTTCCACCATTTTTTTGAAGCACTGTTCTTATACTCGAGGCAGATCTATTTTTATTATCAGTTAAAGTTTCAATTATTAGTGCGGTATTAAATGGTCCAAAACCCTCATATCGTAAACTTTCATAATTCTTATTTTCATTAATGCCTGATTTATTAATTGCTCTCGAAATATTGTCTTTTGGCATGTTGGCTTGCTTTGCAGCTTGTATCGCAGTTCTTAATCTTGGGTTCATTGTTGGATCCTTGTCTCCTAGTTTAGCAGCTACTGTTATTTCTCTAGAAAGTTTTGAAAATATCTTTGATCTTTCTTTATCTGCTCTACCTTTTTTATGTTTAATGCCTGCCCAGTGTGAATGTCCTGCCATAATTATTTTTCTAAAGAGCCACCTACTATTAATCTAGTGGTTTTTTTTGCAAGTCCCGTTTCTAAATCAACATCAACAATTATACCTGACAATGATCCTTCTCCAGTAGATGGGAAATGATTAGAGGCACTTTTATCTTTGAGAAATTTTTTTATCGAGTTTTCTTTATTCATCCCAATGACTGAGTTATAATCTCCACACATTCCGATATCAGTTTGATACGCGGTTCCTTTTTCAAGAACTCTTGTGTCTGCAGTAGGCACATGCGTATGTGTACCCACTACACAAGTAGCAAAACCATCAAAAAAATGTCCTATTGCCATTTTTTCACTTGTTATTTCTCCATGAAAATCGACTATTAAAAAATCAATATTTTTTTTTAGCAATAATTTTTTTTTAATTTCTTGCGCTGTTTTGAAAACATCATCAGTTTTTCTCATAAAAACATTTCCCATAAGATTTGCTACTCCAATTTTGAATTTTTTGTCTTTTGATAAAAAGATCCCAAAACCATTTCCTGGAGTTCCATTTACAAAATTTGCTGGTCTCAGAAGTCTTTGCTCTCTTTCAATATAATTCGTCGTTTCTTCTTTGTCCCAGATATGATTTCCAGATGTTATTACATCAATTCCCTCAGAGAATAATTCTTCAGCAATATCTTTGGTAATGCCTCTACCGTCATCGGCAGCATTTTCTCCATTAATTACTGCAAAATTTATTTTTTTTTCATTAATTATTCTTGAAAGATTTTTTTTTATAGCTTTTCTTCCAGATGGCCCCATCACATCCCCTAAGACTAAAATTTTCATTATAAAATTCCTTTTTCAGTAATAATGTAATCTAATTTGAAATCGTGATTATTAATTGGCAGGTTATTATATTTTTGAAAGGAAAAAGCAACACCGATCGTCAAAATTTTTTTATTACTTTTCGCATGTTTTCTTAAAAACTTATCATAAAATCCCTTACCATACCCAAGTCTATTTTTATTTTTATCAAATGCAAGTAATGGCAACATAATTATTGATGGGATTATTTTTTTAGTTTTTAATGGTTCCAATATTCCATATTTATTTACAAATAAAACATCATTTTTTTTCCATCTGAAAAAATTCATAGAACCATTTTCTTCGATTGCTGGTAACAGGAAACTAAATTTTTTAAGAGACTCAACGCTAATAATTTTCATGATATCTACTTCATATAAATTAGGTTGATAAATCGAAATATTTGAATTTTTAATTTTTAATTTTTTTATTAATTTTACAAAAGGATCAAAGTAATTAACGTTAATTTCAAAATATCTCTTTTTTCTTATTTGAAAATATTTCTTCCTAATAAGTCCTTTTTTATCCATTTACTGTATTTTAGATAGGGACTCTGAGTTTGAAATAATTTTTTCAAGAGATTGAGTTGTTTTATCTAGCATCGCTTCATAAAGACTGTTATTTTTTTCAATCGTCATTTTTAATTTTTCTAGCTCCTCTTTTAGATTGTTAATTTCAATATCTTTATCTTTTTTATACTCAATAGCTAATGTTCTTATTTCTTTAAACTTGTTTGATATCTCATCAAGCTTACTTTTCTGTTGAGTAACTTTCTGTTTAAGATCAAAATATTCATCTATTAATTGTATAGTAGTAATTAATAGTAATTTGTTTTCACCTATGTTGCCTAGTCGATCTTTTAATTCTAAATATTTTTTATCTAAAAATTTGGTTAATTTCTTGAGTGACTCCTCCTGTCCATCATCACAAGAAAGAAGGTAATCTTTATTATTAAATTTTACATTTACATTTGCCATTTTTCAATATCGGAAACCAATGTTTCTGTTTCTTGATTTAATTCATCAATTTCTTGATTAAACTTATCTTCTAAGTCAGATTTTTTTTTGACTTCAAATTGTAATTTTTTAATTTTTTCCTTCAAAAAACTATGCTCTCTGAGTAACTCTTGATTTTTTTTTTCAATCTCAAGTTTTTTTCTTAATATTTCATTTTTTTCTGTAATTATTTTTTCTAGTTCGTATTTTGGTTGTGAATAAGTTGAAGACATTGAATTAAGTTTACTAATTAATAAATTTAAATTTTTTTCTTTTTTTTCTATTATGCTCATAAATTATTATATCATATTATTGATATACTTAGTTTAAGTCTATATAGGTTATTAATCGTGAGCATAAATTTTAATCAATTGTCTAATGCGGTAAGATTTTTATCGATTGATGCTGTACAAAAAGCTAATTCTGGTCATCCTGGGATGCCCATGGGCATGGCGGACGTAGCTACTGTTTTGTTTAAATACCACCTGAGGTTTAATCCAAAAAATCCCAACTGGATTAATCGTGATAGATTTATTTTGTCTGCTGGACACGGTTCGATGTTACTTTACTCTCTTTTGTATCTTTGTGGTTACAAAAGTATTTCAATTGAGGACATAAAAAATTTCCGACAACTTAATTCTATATGTGCTGGACATCCTGAGTACAAAAGAGGCTCTGGAATTGAGACGACTACTGGGCCTTTAGGACAAGGGTTAGGAAACGCCGTAGGTATGGCAATAGCAGAAGAAATATTTAGAAAAAAATTTAGTTCTTCTATCATCAATAATAAAACCTATGTAATTGCCAGTGATGGAGACTTAATGGAGGGAATTAGTCATGAAACAATGAGTCTAGCTGGCCATCTAAAATTAAAGAATTTAATAGTTTTTTTTGACAATAATAAA
>MDTD01002624.1_pt1 | contig 14175 bp, 13 predicted proteins | sample 811221 | NCBI WGS metagenome assembly MDTD01 (sample SAMN05326646, study PRJNA326480) | marine metagenome | isolation source: seawater | place: Pacific Ocean: South West | collected 2011
ATTCATGATCTGGGAATTGGAGTTTTACCAGATTATGTCACTCAGGATTTCGATGGAGTTCAGAGGGTATTGCAGGAAATTGAGTCTGTTGAAGTGCCTGTTTATTTGGCTTATCCAGAGGAACTGCGCCATTCAAAAAAAATAGAAACATTTCGTGATTTTGTCCAAGACGAAATAATAGAACACCGAAAAAAAATCAAAGTTGAGCAAGGCAAAGCTAATTCAATAGCGATTTAAAATATTACATAGCCACCCTGATTAATATTAAATTGAATGATTGCATCTTAAAAATTTAAATTCGGATATTTTTCGACCTGTCTAAATTTAGACATGACTAAAAAGTTTTCCATAGCCTTTTAAATTATGATCGAGTTTGGCTAAACGTAACATATTCCAAATCAAAACTTGATTTGATGAAAAACAAATACAATCAAATTCTTTTTCAATTTGCTCAATAATACTGAGTGTTTGAAGGTTAGTACATGATATAAATATTGCAGGCTGTCCAGAATATAGCTCGCTTACTGCTTTAACTATTGAGCGAGGTTTTATTCTAGCCACATTTTTTTCAATCACTTCATTAAAAGTCGCTGTAACGCTGGTATTAATTCCATGAGAGTGGACCTCTTCAATTAAAATCTTTGAAACATCAGAATCATAAGGCGTTAAAAATAAAAGATCATTTATATTTTTATACTTACAAGCCGCTATTAATGACGACATTGGGTTACAAACCTCTGCCGTATTACAGCCCTTTTTAATCATTTTTGAAACAATATCAGAGCCAATTATGCTTGAAGCACTAGTGCATGCATAGCCGACAACGCCAAATCTTAATTTTTCAGGGAACAAACTGGCAGCTTTTGTCAATTCATTCTTCATTGCCATTAAGCAGTCATGAGATACGTTGACGCTGCTAGAAATGCGGCTCACATGAAGAGCTAAATTACACCCCGAAATTAACTCCCAAAATTCGTATTCAATGGTTTCATCGGATTGAAGCACAATTAAACCAAGTTTAGATCTAAAACCAATTGGCAATCCCAGTTCGTGAAAAACTTTATGCATTATAAGCCCCTATATTACAAGGATTTCAGGATTACATTGAGGGCTAATTTGTTTTGGACCATTTGCCGTAATTAAAAAATTATCTTCATGAACTAATATCTTTTCGTCATCTATATCAATTACTGGCTCAAGCGTAACGACCATACCTTCTTGTAATACTGTTTCATCATATTTTGAAAAGGAAGGCCATTCTGTAAGCTGCATACCCAAGCCATGACCTAAACGGCCAGAGCTATTTTTTCTTTTTTTATTTTCTCGAAGAATTGCAGTCATTGCAAAAAACACCTGTTTCGCGGTATTTCCGGGAATTAGCATATTTTTACCAGCCTCCGTAGCCTCTTGCAATCGATCCCAGCTAGAGCTCAGCTTATTGGAGACCTCAGTTACACCAAAATTTCGGTTATAGTCACAAAAATAACCATCAAAGACAACACCAGTGTCTAACATCAAAATATCTCCTGCTGCTAATGGCGCATCTTTAGCAGGAGATATAACATCAGAATATCCACCCTGCTCTGATGCACCAGCCAAATAAGATACCCAGTCAGCACCCTCATCTAGACATAAAGCTTGAAAATCTCTAAAAACTTTAGAGAGGTGGACACCGCTACCTGCAACCTCATTTATTCGAGAAAATGCACGTCCAGCAATTGCGGCGGCTTGGCTGATTTTTTCAACTTCTGCTTGAGATTTGATCAATCTCAAACTTTTAACTATTTCACAGTCACTTACAAAGTGAAGTTCATCTAGAGACGACTTCAATTGATTTAAGTAAACAAGTGGCATACGCAACAATGTTTCTGGACCTGACGGAAGGCCAACTTTTCCATTTTTTGGAAGAAATTCAGATAAAATATCTTGCAATAATGAAATACCCTCGTCAGAAACATTCGGGCTTTCCCAAGAACGAATTTCACCAGACCAAGTTTTTTGTAGTAAATATACTCCGATAGATGGCACTATAGTTATTGGCGGATAATTGGCAAAAATTAGCAAATACCATGGCCTTGTCGGACTTTCCCAAAAACGAGTTAAAAATCCTGTAAAATAGCGAAAATCTGCCTCATTTGTTACCAACAGGCAATCAAGATCAAACTTTTGTAATAAAATTTGAGCCTTTGATAATCTAGCATTAAACTCACTAGAAGTGAAACCACGCATTTTGTAATTCCCTAATAAAAAACTTTTCATTTAATTCTGTATGTTCCAAAACCTGTTTCCGCTCGTTAATCGTTCAAAACTCAAAAATACTTGTACAAAAAATTTTAAAAAGTTTTTAACTTTAATTCGTTTGTATCTCTATAAATTACGCCATTAATTAAGCACATCGACCTAAAATTCTTTAACATAAAAACCTTTCCATTGCTCTCACTTTATCAATCCATTACTAGAAACAGCAACAAATCAAGGAATAAAATAATCGAACCTGCAATCACATCAGAACTTATAGAAAGTCATGGCCTAAACTCTGGCGAATACGACCTTCTACTGGAAATTATCGGTCGAAATCCAACATTTACAGAACTGGGAATTTTTTCTGCGATGTGGAATGAACATTGTTCTTATAAATCATCCAAGAAATGGCTACGATTACTTCCAACGAAGGGTAAAAATGTAATCTGCGGGCCTGGTGAAAATGCTGGAATAGTAGACATTGGGGACAATAGAGCTGTTGTTTTTAAGATGGAAAGCCATAATCACCCAAGCTACATTGAGCCACATCAAGGCGCTGCAACTGGCGTTGGAGGAATACTCAGAGACGTATTTACAATGGGCGCACGCCCAATAGCAGCTATGAACGCCCTATCATTTGGAGAAATAAATCATCCAAGAACGAAAGAACTAGTGCACGGTGTTATTGAAGGTATCGGTAGTTATGGAAACTCGTTTGGAGTTCCTACTGTTGGGGGAGAAATCCGATTTAATAAATCATATAATGGAAATTGTTTGGTAAATGCTTTTGCAGCTGGCTTAGTTGACCACAATATGATTTTTTACTCTGCAGCATCTGGAGTGGGAATGCCTGTGGTTTATCTAGGTGCAAAAACAGGAAGAGATGGTGTCGGCGGAGCAACAATGGCCTCTTCTGAATTTGATGACACAATTGAAGAAAAAAGACCTACAGTTCAAGTGGGCGATCCTTTTACAGAGAAAAGACTTTTGGAAGCTTGTTTGGAACTAATGAAGACAGATGCAGTTGTATCAATTCAAGATATGGGTGCTGCAGGGTTAACATGTTCTGCGGTAGAAATGGGTGACAAAGGAAACCTTGGCATTAAACTCAACTTAGATCTCGTTCCAACACGCGAGAAAAATATGACAGCATACGAGATGATGCTATCAGAATCCCAAGAGCGGATGCTTATGGTTCTTAAACCAGAGAAAGAAGAGCAAAGTCGTGCAATATTTGAAAAGTGGGATTTAGACTTTGCAATTATAGGAGAAACTATACTTGAGGACTTATTCATTATTGAACATAAAGGGGAAATAAAGGCTCAAGTTCCATTAAAAGCTTTATCTGGCAATTCGCCCGAATATGACCGTTCTTGGGAAGAACCGCAAAAACCAAAGCCTTTGCAAGATATAAAAAGCTTCAGCCCAATTGAGGGTTTGCGATCCCTGATAAGTTCTCCAAACTACTGCTGCAAGAAATGGGTTTATCAACAATATGATAGTCAGGTTATGGCTGATACAGTAATTACGCCTGGGACTGGATCAGGTATGGTTAGGGTCCATGGGACAAATAAAAATTTAGCATTTACAGCCGATGTAACACCACGATACGTGAAAGCTGATCCGTTGGAAGGCGGGAAACAAGCTGTAGCAGAAGCATTCCGAAATCTATGTGCGGTAGGAGCAAAACCCATCGCCTCAACGGATAACTTGAATTTTGGCAACCCGGAAAAACCTGAAATTATGGGACAGGTTGTCCTCGCTATAAAAGGTATCGCAGAGGCGGCTGAAAAACTGGAAATGCCTATAGTCTCAGGCAATGTAAGCTTATATAATGAGACGGATGGCGAACCAATACTACCTACCCCAACGATTGGTGCAGTAGGATTAATAAATGAAGACGAAGAACCAATATTAAACTCTGTTATCGCAGGTGACCTTTTGATGGTTGTTGGAGATTCTTTTGGGCATTTAGGGCAGTCTGCAATTGTTGATGAAATGTTTAATTTGCAAGATGGCCCTCCACCCCAAGTAGACTTGATGGCAGAAAAACAGAATGGTTTCTTCATATTGAACAATAGGCACCTCATAAATGCTTGCACTGATTTATCAGATGGTGGCATCGCACTGGCAGCATTTGAATTAGCTGAAATGGGAAATATTGGCATGGAAATCCAAACTTCAGATCCAGCTAAACTTTTTGGAGAGGATCAAGCTCGATATCTTATTGCATGTAATTTTGATCAAGCTGAGTTACTTTTTATTAATGCAAAAAAAGCTGAAGTAACTATTGAAAATATTGGGACTCTTGGTGGTGACCAAATCAAATTTGGAGAATTTTTTTCAGACAAAGATAAAATTTTTAGCAAGTATAGAAATTCTTTTGCTGAAATTTTTAACTAATCACCTAGAATTATTACTAATGAGTTTTTAGGCTTGTTCTTGAGCAAAAAGAATATTTAAAATGCCTTAAGGAGATTTGAAATGGCTATGCAGGCAAATGAAATTGAGAATATGATACGCGAGCAATTTCCAAATGCCAGTATTACGATTACTGACTTGGCAGGAGACGGAAATCATTATTCTGCTGAGGTTATTGATGAAAGTTTTAAAAATATGAATCGTGTAGAACAACAAAGGGCAGTTTATGCAGCCTTAAAAGGAAAAATGGATGGTTCAAATGGTGAATTACATGCATTGGCGCTAACAACCAAGGCTCCATCTGATAAGTAAAGGAATAATTATGTCTGACGTAAACAAAAAAATAAAAAAAACCATCGAGGAGAACAATGTTGTCTTGTATATGAAAGGCAATAAATCTATGCCGCAATGTGGCTTTTCGAGTAAAGTAGCAGGTGTGCTAAATTACATTGGTGTCGACTATGAGGACATAAATGTGCTAGCAGATGAAGTTATTAGACAAGGAATAAAAGACTTTTCTGACTGGCCAACAATTCCGCAGCTATATGTCAAGGGAGAGTTTGTAGGAGGGTGTGACATAATTACAGAGATGGCTTTATCAGGCGAACTCGATAGTTTATTTGAAAAGAATGGTATTGAATTTGATAAAGACGCAGCTGAAAAAATTCGCGAAGCAAACGCCTGATTAGTAGCTCGTATTTCAAAGAATTATTGACCAGACGTCAGTTTCGCAACGTTTTCTAAGCGCGCAGCGGTCTTAGCCAGAAGGTCAGAAATTTCATTAGCAAACGCCGGCTTACTATCGGACACAGCTTTTGCAGCAGATATAGATTTCTCTAAGTCTAGCTTTTTCTGTTCAATTTGCTTTTCTCGCTCATTAATCGACTTCTCTAGATTTATCATTCTATCAGCCAACATTAAACCTGCCATCAGCAACATGCGAGATTCCGACAATCTACCCAACTGTGAAACCAATTTTTCTGACTCAGAATTTAACAAATTCGCTGCATCACTGAGAAATTTTTCCTCGCCCTCTTGGCAAGCAACTTCAAAATTCCTACCTCCTATCGATAACTTTATTTCGGGCATAAGGTTCAATCTCCAGAATTTTCAACAACTTCAGTTAATCTTTTGTAGAGTTTTTTCACGGTTTCTCGCTCCTCCTCTCTTTCAGCTAATAAAGATTGCAGCTCCTTACTATGCTTAGATTTTAATTCTTCAATTGCAGCTTCAAGCTTTTCATTCTCAAGTGAAAGTTTCTCTAACTCTTCAGTAGCGGGTTCACTACCAACACGAGAATTCTTCGAATATAGAGAAACTGAGCGCTCAATTTCGTTTAACGCTAACTCTATTCTACGCTCTAAATCGACTATTTGCTCCATATATCACCCTTTAATCAAGCCCACTAGGATATAATATTGATATACCATATTTATAAACCTGTTTGGAAACTTTTCATAGATTAAGTTTTCTTATTCAATAACTTTTAATCCTCATCACCACCCTCATTGTTCACTTGAACTTCGCAATACTCATGTTATGCATTATCATGGATTAACTTGCTGAAGGACCCGGTCTTCGATGGAACTTGAAAAGCTTCGAAAACTTCACCCCCAACACTGGGAGAAGGCTAACGCCATACGTGTTCTAACACTGGACGCTGTAGCAGCTGCAAATTCTGGCCATTCTGGCATGCCAATTGGGATGGCAGATGTTGCTACCATTTTGTTTGAAAAACATGTTAAATTTAGCACTAAACAACCTAACTGGCCAGATAGAGACAGATTTATCTTATCTGCAGGTCACGGATCGATGCTTCTTTATAGTGTTGCATATCTTTGTGGCTATGCTGATTTTGACATAGATCAACTAAAGAATTTTAGGCAGCTTGGTAAAAAAACTGCAGGCCATCCAGAAAATTTCCTATCAGATGTTATAGAAACAACTACCGGTCCATTGGGACAAGGTATAGCAAATTCGGTAGGCTTCGCTATTGCCGAAGAAAGCCTTCGTGCAAGATTTGGACGAAACATCATCGATCACTACACTTATGTAATCGCTGGTGACGGGTGCTTGATGGAAGGTGTCAGTCAGGAGGCTATCAGCCTTGCAGGACATTTAGGTTTAAACAAACTTATCGTTTTTTGGGATAACAACAATATCACGATAGACGGAACTGTCGATCTTACCGACTCAACCAACCAGAAAACACGCTTCGAGGCCTCCGGTTGGGAGGTTATAGATATAGACGGTCATGATCCTGTAGAAATTGATAGAGCAATTTTAGCTGCAAAAAAGTCTGAAAGACCTACAATGATAGCTTGTAAAACCCATATAGCGATAGGCACAGCAGCACAGGACACATCAAAGGGTCATGGAGCTTTAACCGATCCAGAACTAATTAAAGATGCGAGAGAAGTTTATGAGTGGAGCCACAAACCATTTGATATTCCCAAATCAGTTAAAGAGCAGTGGGAAGAAGCCAGTCTCGAGGGAGATAAGGCATTTAAAAGATGGCAGTCAAACCTAGAAAATTTATCAAACTCAAAACAAAAGGAGTTTGAAAGAATTTTTAGCGGAGATGCTCCAAAAAAATTGAACTCGGCTATTCGTAAATTCAAGAAAGAAAGTAGCGCAGCATTACCCACAATAGCGACAAGAAAATCAAGTGAACTGACACTAAATGCGGTAAATGGCATTATGAAAGAAACGATGGGAGGCTCAGCAGACCTTACCGGATCAAATAATACTAAATCAACCGATATGAAAATATTTGATAGAGACAATCGGAAAGGTCGTTATATACACTACGGCATTCGGGAACACGCCATGGCTGGTGCCATGAATGGTATGGCTCTTCATGGTGGCATTAGACCGTACGGCGGAACATTTATGTGCTTCACTGATTATGCACGACCGGCAATGAGACTTGCCGCACTAATGAAAATACCAACTATTTTTGTTATGACTCACGATAGTATTGGGCTTGGAGAAGACGGTCCAACACACCAGCCGGTAGAGCATCTAGCCATATCGCGATCAACACCTAATACTTTAGTATTTCGACCGGCAGATACCATTGAAACTGCTGAAAGCTGGGAGATAGCACTATCAAAGAAAAATACTCCATCTGTTTTGGCTCTGTCTAGACAAAGCCTCCCAGCTGTTAGGAGGAAACATAATGCGGCTAACTTAGTCTCTAAAGGAGCATATATTTTAGAAGAAGCTTCAATAACCAGACGAGTTATACTGATCGCAACTGGATCTGAAGTTTCTGTAGCTTTGAAAGCCCGCGAGCTACTACAAGAAAAGGGAATAGGAACTAGAGTGGTATCAATGCCTTGCATGGAACTATTTTCACAGCAAGATGAACTATATAAGAAACGTGTACTACCTGGTGGACAGTCAATTAGAATTGGTATCGAAGCAGGAGTTCGACTTGGTTGGGATGAGTGGCTTTTGGGTCAAGGGGCAAAAGCAAAAAAATCTGCCTTTATTGGCATGAAAAGTTTCGGCGCATCGGCTCCCGCTGAAGTTTTGTTCAGTCATTTCGGCATTACACCAGACAGAATTGTTTCAGAAGCAACAAATCTTTTGTAATTTTAAACTGGTCAATAATTAATTTTCGTTTACCTTCATTCCAATCTAAAACAGTTTGCGCTAACTGTTTGCGCAAACACCTAATTTTATCGCTAACATATTAATTTTAAATAAAAATATCATTTTTATTCTTAAGATATTGGTTATAAGAGAATCAGGAATCTTGGGGATAATATGACAACAACACTAGGGATAAATGGATTTGGCCGAATTGGTCGGACAACGTTGGCAAGCATTAGTGAATACGCCAGAAATGATGTTGTTGTTTCAAAAATTAATGCGCCGGGTCCAATTGAAACCAACGCCCATCTTCTAAGATATGACAGTGTGCACGGTCGTTTTGCTTCGAAAGTTGAGGTTAAAGAAAACAGCTTAGATCTTGGAAGGGGTCCGATAGAAATCTTATCGTCATACAATGCAGATGATTTAGATTGGTCGGGTTGTGATGTTGTACTCGAATGTACCGGAAAGTTTACTACTTACGATAAAGCGTTAACTCACGTTAACAACGGAGCTAAATCGGTATTAATTTCGGCACCAGCAAAAAATGTAGATAGAACGGTTATATTTGGTGTCAACGAACACAAAATCACAGGAAAAGAAAAAATAATGTCAAACGGATCGTGTACTACAAATTGTCTAGCACCGATTGCAAAAATTTTAAATGATACTGTAGGCATCGAGTGTGGAATGATGACTACTATACACAGTTATACTGGTGACCAACCAACACTGGATAAAAAACATGACGACTTGTATAGGTGCCGCGCTGCAGCAATGGCTATGGTCCCAACCGCCACTGGCGCTGCAAATACTATAGGCACAGTAATCCCTGAACTAGATGGAAAGCTAGATGGAACCGCGATTAGGGTACCTACTCCAAACGTGTCTGCCATAGATCTTACTTTTAAATCAAAAAAGACAGTATCTGCTCAAAATATTAATGAGATTATAGAAGATGCCTCTAAAGGTTTTATGAGCAGAGTACTGGCATATGACCCAGAGCCAAAAGTATCAATCGATTTTAACCATACAACGCATTCGTCGATATTTGCTCCACAACAAACTCGAGTAGTCGGTGGAAACCTAGTTAGAATACTTGCTTGGTATGATAATGAATGGGCATTTTCATGCAGAATGACAGATGTTGCCTCACTAATTGGGCAGAAATTAATGTAATATCGGATTAAAGATACTAGTCTTCAATTTTTTAATTTAACCTAATTTTTTTTAACTATAGTGACGAAATATTGCCTTGTAAGGTCTAATTTAACTTGACTTTCCTCTTATTTTTTTTGATGTTAGCGCTAACTTAAGGCGAGAAAAATATGACAATCAAAGTTGCAATCAATGGCTTCGGCCGGATAGGACGTAATATTCTACGCGCGGTAATAGAGTCTGAAAGAAAAGACTTAGAGGTGATAGCAATCAATGATTTAGGGTCCGCAGAAGTGAACGCTCATCTGCTCGAATTTGATAGTGTGCATGGAAAATTTGCTGGAACCATTAAAACGACCAAAGACTCTATTATCATTGAAGGAATGGAAATTAAGGTAACTTCTATTAGACAGCCAGCAGCCTTGCCATGGGAGAATATTGATATAGCAATGGAGTGTACCGGTATTTTCAATGAAAGAGAAAAAGCTGCTTCACACCTAAAAAACGGATCTTCAAGAGTTTTAATTAGTGCCCCAGCAAAAAACGCCGATAAGACTATCGTGTATGGCGTAAATCACCAAACACTTACAAAAAATGATGTCGTAGTTTCAAACGCCTCTTGCACAACAAATTGCTTATCACCTTTAGTAAAAGTTCTACACGAGAAAATAGGTATAAAACGTGGATTTATGACTACGATACATAGTTATACAGGTGACCAACCGGTTTTGGACAAAATGCATAACGACTTATACCGCGGCAGAGCTGCAAGTTTAAATATGATACCTACCACAACAGGTGCAGCAAAAGCCGTTGGTTTGGTTTTACCAGAGTTACAAGGAAAATTAGACGGATTTGCAGTCCGGGTACCCACACCGAATGTATCAGTTGTTGATCTTACCTTTGAGGCACTCCGGGAGACTTCCAAAGTCGAAATTAATGAAGAAATTCAGAAAGCTGCAAATACAAATTTAAGGGGTATCTTGGGATATACGGATAAAAAGCTTGTCTCTTCTGACTTTAATCATGACACCAGATCATCAATTTTTGCTGCCGATCAAACTAGGGTAATGGATAAGAATTTAGTTAGAGTTCTGAGCTGGTATGACAATGAATGGGGATTTTCCAATAGAATGGTTGATACAGCAATGGAAATGGCAAAGCATATTTAGTACTGATTTCTCCAGAAAATTAATTCAAAATTTTTCCATAAGCTTGTCATTCACCGTTGGCGTAACAAATTTAGAGACATTTCCACCCAATCGCGCAATTTCCTTAACTAACTTAGACGCAATCGCCTGATGTTTTGCCTCAGCCATTAAAAATACTGTTTCAATACTATCATCAAGCACACGATTCATACCAACCATTTGAAACTCATACTCAAAATCAGCTACGGCCCGCAGGCCTCTAAAAATCACCGAAGCGTTTACATCTTTTGCGCAGCTCACAAGAAGGTTTTCAAAGGGGTGAACAATGATTTCCGTACCTGATCTTGAGCTAAGACCTGAGCACTCAGCTTCAATCATGTGCACTCTCTCGTGTAAATTAAACAATGGAGATTTATCTCGATTAATAGCCACACCTATTACCAGTTTATCAACCAGCAAAGATGCTCTTTTTATAATATCAATATGGCCCAACGTTATTGGATCAAATGTACCCGGATATAGGCCAATTCGCACTTTATATTCCTCAGTCAAACCCCTACCAACGCAATCACATTTTTATAAAAGAATTTCAAGAAGAAATTCAGTAGGTTTTTTTTTGATAAAAAAAAAGAATACTTGAGACTAACTGATAAATTCAAAAATTCTATCTCATCAAGTTTGTGTTGTTACACTCAATTAAAGTTAACTTACAGCTATCATAGTGGCTTTTTGACAAATTATTAGCTTACAAATTCTGAGTTTTTTGGAGATATGTTAATACTCTCAATAATAAGCTCAATTTATATGACTTTTTCAAAAATAGCTCTGGATTTACCCTATTGGGACAAGCATACTGCAGACAACTATTAGGAGAATAAGATGACAGAGCTTACACATTACATTAATGGCCAACGTGTTTCTGGAAATTCGGGCAGATTTGGAGACGTATTCAACCCGGCTACAGGTGAAGTTCAGGCACGCGTACCGCTTGCTTCGAAAGAAGAGTTCGATACAGCCGTCAAAATTGCAGCTGAAGCGCAACCTGCATGGGGAGCAGTAAACCCGCAACGACGCGCTCGCATAATGATGAAATTTGTAGACTTACTTCACCGCGATATGGACAAACTTGCAGAAGTTTTGAGTAGCGAACATGGCAAAACATTTCCAGATGCTAAGGGAGATGTACAAAGAGGACTGGAAGTAGCTGAATACTGCATTGGTGCTCCACAAATGCTAAAGGGCGAGTTTACAGATAGTGCTGGCCCAGGTATTGATATGTATTCGATGAAACAAGCATTGGGTGTTTGTGGAGGCATAACCCCATTTAACTTCCCAGCGATGATACCAATGTGGATGTTTACCCCCGCCATAGTTTGTGGCAATGCTTTTATACTGAAACCATCAGAGAGGGATCCCTCTGTTCCAATTTTACTGGCAGAACTTATGGAAGAAGCCGGATTACCAAAAGGGATATTGCAGGTCGTCAATGGAGACAAAGTTACTGTTGATGCTATGTTGACTAATCCTACAATCCAGTCAATTGGATTTGTTGGATCAACACCAATTGCCGAGTATATTTATGGGACAGGATGCGCCAACGGAAAACGGGTCCAGTGCTTCGGTGGCGCTAAAAATCACATGATCGTTATGCCAGATGCAGATATGGATTTAGCAGCAGATGCGTTAGTTGGATCTGGTTATGGCGCTGCTGGTGAACGATGTATGGCCATCTCAGTTGCCGTACCTGTAGGAGAAGATACAGCGAACCGCCTAATTGAAAAATTGGTGCCACGGGTCGAAAAGCTTAAAGTAGGACCTTATACAGCCGGAGATGATATTGATTTTGGGCCAGTAGTTACCAGCGCGGCAAAACAAAATATTTTAGGTCTTGTTCAGAGAGGAATAGATCAAGGAGCTGAATTAGTTGTTGATGGCCGAAATTTTAGCTTACAAGGCTATGAGAATGGTTTTTTTGTTGGGGCACATTTGTTTGACCGCGTCACACCAGAAATGGATATTTATAAAAAAGAAATATTTGGTCCGGTTTTATCTACCGTAAGGGCGGGTTCATACGAAGAGGCAATAGGCTTAGCCATGGACCATGAATATGGTAACGGAACGGCTATTTTTACTCGAGACGGGGATACGGCGAGAGATTTTGCTAACAGAATTAATATAGGAATGGTTGGAGTGAATGTTCCAATCCCAGTGCCGCTTGCCTATCATACGTTTGGGGGATGGAAAAAATCGGTATTTGGAGATCTAAATCAACACGGTCCAGATGCATTCAAATTTTACACTAGGACAAAAACAGTAACCAGCAGATGGCCATCGGGAATAAAAGAAGGTGGAGAATTTAACTTCAAAGCGATGGACTAATATTAATCTAATTAACCGAATTAGCAAAATGTCAGTTTCAGATTCCACCTAAATATATGGAGATAAATTTGAAAGTTGGTTTCATAGGGCTTGGAAATATGGGAGCACCGATGGCATTAAATTTAGCCAAAGGTGGTAATGCAGTTTTTGGCTTTGACACGGATAGCTCAATAAAAATACCTGAGATAACTATGACGCCTTGTATACCATCACTTCTTAAAAAAGTAGATGTCGTATTTACGATGCTTCCATCAGGATTAATTGTCAAAGACATCGTTAACGAGTTCATTGGTGAGTTCAGTGCCAAGAGCACACTAATTGATTGTTCTACAATAGATGTTAAGACCACAAAAGAATTATGTAAGATCCTCCATAAAAATGACATTTTTATGTTAGATGCGCCAGTTTCAGGTGGCGTAAAGGGGGCTAATTCTGGTAGCCTTACATTCATGGTTGGTGGGAACAACGAGTTATTTGAAAGATTTAAATTCTTGTTTGACTACATGGGGAACAGAGCAGTCTATTGTGGCAAAACTGGAAGTGGTCAGTCTGCAAAAATTTGTAATAATATGATACTCGGGGTTACTATGATAGCAACTTGCGAGTCGTTTGCTTTGGCAGATAAACTTGGGCTAGACCGTAAGGCTATGTTTGAAGTTGTGTCCACTTCGTCTGGGGACAGCTGGTCAATGAATACGTATTGCCCAGCCCCTGGAATTGGGCCAAAAGCTCCATCTGATAATAATTATATTCCAGGTTTTTCGTCGGATTTAATGTTAAAAGATCTTACATTATCTCAAAATGCAGCGTTCGAAGCTCGGGCAAATACACCCATGGGAGATCTTGCAATGAAACTGTACAAAGACTTTGTAGAAACCAAGAACGGGTCTGGCTTAGATTTTTCTGCTATTCTAAAGACTTTTGAGGAATGATTATTAATTATTTTAATAAATACTATATTCCATTGACCCAATCATACTTAAAGAATACGGTCTGTCGAGAGATTACAAATTAGTAGGGTCATTTAAAACCCGATATTTTAAGGGACCATCGTATTGAAAGAAATCCGCGTAGAACGCTCTAAAAAAGATATTTTGGCCCTGACTTCAATATTATTCTATATTACGTTTTTTGCTTTGAGCATATCAAGCCTTAAGGCTGAAGAAGCTGAAAGTCTGTCCATAGACGACACTATGACATCAGAAACTCAAAAAATAGAACCATA
>MDTD01028236.1_pt1 | contig 14174 bp, 22 predicted proteins | sample 811221 | NCBI WGS metagenome assembly MDTD01 (sample SAMN05326646, study PRJNA326480) | marine metagenome | isolation source: seawater | place: Pacific Ocean: South West | collected 2011
TCAGTAAAAAACGGCGAAGAGATTAAAAACTGATGTCAAAAAAAGATATAGCTAAGTTAGATATGCCAAACTTTAGAAAAAAATACGTTGAAATGGTTATTCCTGCTATGATGAAGCAGTTCAACTACAAAAATGTCATGGAGGTTCCTAAAATTACTCATATATCAATTAATATGGGTATTGGAGATGCTAAAGACAATCCAAAAAAGCTTGAAAGTGCACTCAGCGAACTTTCACTTATTTCTGCTCAAAAACCTGTAGTTACCAGATCTAGAAAAGACATTTCAAATTTTAAAATAAGAAAAGGATATCCTGTTGGTTGCAAGGTTACAATTAGAGGTAATAGGATGTATGATTTTATAGAAAGACTGGTTTCTATTGCTCTTCCAAGAACTAGAGACTTTAGAGGTTTATCCTTTAAGTCATTTGATGGAAGAGGTAATTTCTCATTTGGTGTCAAAGAGCAAATCATTTTTACTGAGATAAATTACGATAAAATTGATAGTATAAGAGGAATGGATATCAACGTGTCTACTAATGCTAAATCTAACGATGAGTCCTACTGGTTGTTAAAGTATTTAGGCTTACCTTTGCGTGAAAAGCCAAACAAAATAGAAGAAAGTGTTGAGGTGAATTGATGGCAAGAAAAGCATTAATTGTCAAATCCCGAAAAGATCCAAAATTTAGCACAAGACAATATAATCGCTGTTTTAACTGCGGTAGGTCAGACGGCTACATGAGAAAATTTGGGTTATGTCGTATCTGTTTTAGAGAAATGGCGCTGAGAGGTGAGATTCCTGGCGTAATTAAGGCCAGTTGGTAAGGAGTATTTATGTCAATGACCGACCCAATTTCTGATATGTTAACTAGAATACGAAATGCTATGGCTGTAGATAAAAGATTTGTTGATATTCCCGTTTCAAACATAAAAAAACGGATTGCATTCGTGCTTAAACAAGAAAGCTATATTGAAGATTTTGTTTTTATCAAAGATGGAATTAATACCAAAATTAGAATTTTTTTAAAATATGATATTAAAGGTGATGCTGTTATTACAGCCATTGAAAGAGTTAGCAAACCTGGACGAAGAGTTTATGTTAATCAAAATCAACTTCCTAGAGTTCTCGATGGATTAGGTATATCCATTCTATCTACTTCAAAAGGAGTTATATCAAATAAAGTCGCAAAGCGTTTTGGCGTTGGTGGTGAAGTTATTTGTAATGTTTGGTAAATAATTATGTCAAGAATAGGAAATAAAAATATTGAAATACCAGAAAAAGTCACCGTTGAATTATCATCGGGATTTGCAAAAGTCAAAGGCCCAAAGGGAAGTATTGATATTCCTGTAAATTCAGAAATGACCATCAATATTAGCGATAATTTAGTAAGCGTAAATAGACCTTCAGATTCAAGGACGCACAAATCTATACATGGAACTACCCGTCAGTTAATTGCTAACGCTGTTAATGGCGTATTTGACGGTTTTCAGAAAGAACTTGAAATTAGAGGTGTAGGTTACCAGGCCAATATGGATGGCAAGTATTTGGTTTTACAGCTTGGATTTTCTCACGATATTTATTTTGAGCCACCAGATGGTATTGAAATTAAAACTAATAAAACAGAAATAGTTGTTTCAGGTATTAACAAACAGCTAGTTGGAGAAGTTTCTGCAAAAATTAGATCTTTCAGAAAGCCGGAGCCCTACAAAGGAAAAGGCATTAGATATAAACATGAATATGTTAGATCTAAACAAGGTAAAACAGTTGGTGGTGCAACAGGATGATAAAACATTTAACACCAAAAGAAATTCGCAATCAACGTAGAACAAATCGCAGTAAGCGAAATAATGTCGCTCATCCAACCAGATTGAGAATGGTCGTATCAAAATCATTAAAACACATCAACGTGCAAATTATTGATGACCATGAAATGAAAACATTGGTTTCAGCGTCATCTCTTGATAAAGATTTGCAAAGTAAAGTTAAAAAGGCAAAAAATAAAACAGAAGTAAGTGCGATAATTGGAAGCTCTATAGCTTCTAAGGCTATAAAAGGTAAGATAAAAGAAGTTGTTTTTGATAGAAACGGCAATCGTTATCATGGTAGAATTAAAGCTGTAGCCGATGCTGCTCGTGAAGCTGGTTTAAAATTTTAAAGAGAAAATATGATAAATCCCGCAGAATTAGATTTAAAAGAAGAAAACGTAATTAGAGTTACAAGAGTAGCAAAAGTTACATCAAGAGGTAAAAATTTTCGCTTTGGCGCACTCGTTGTTATTGGAGATGGAAAAGGACATGTTGGTGTCGGTCAGGGAAAAGCTGGTGAAGTTATGTCTGCAATTAATAAGGCAAAAGAAGAAGCAAAGCAAAATATTGTTAAGATTAATATAGTTAATGGTACAATTCCTCATAAGATAGTGTCTAGATATAGCGCTAGCAAGGTAATGCTAAAGCCTGCAGCTCCTGGTACAGGGATAATTGCTGGAGCAGCTGTTAGGGCTGTTATGGAGCAGGTTGGCGTAAAGAATATTTTAACTAAACGATTTGGTTCAAATAACCCTCTCAATGTTACAAAAGCTACCATGAAAGCTCTAAATGATCTTCAAGATGCAGTAACAGTTTCAAATAAGAGAGGTATTTCAATTAAAAGCATTTTCAATTAATTATGGCTAAAAACAACATACTTAAAATAAGACAGATTAAAAGTCCTATTGGTTATAAGAGAAAAGCGAAATCTACTTTAACTGCTCTTGGCTTAAAGAAAATTAATCAGGTTGTTGAGCATAATGATACGCCCCAAATAAGGGGAATGCTTAGTGTGGTCAATTATCTCGTAAGAATTGAGAAATAAATGAAACTCGGAAGTTTAAAACCAGCAAATGGATCAACTCATTCTAAAAAAAGGGTGGGCAGAGGTCATGGCTCAGGGCTAGGTAGGAGCGCTGGAAGAGGTGATAAAGGTTATCATTCAAGGTCTGGGTCAAAACATAGACCTTGGTTTGAAGGCGGTCAAATGCCTTTGCATCGAAGAGTCCCTAAAAGAGGTTTTTCAAATTTTTTATTCAAGAAGGAATATCAGATTGTTAACATTTCTGATTTAGAAAATGTGGATACTGAAGAACTCAACCCTTCCATATTAAAAGAAAAAGGTCTGATTAAGTACGCACTTCGTCCTATTAAAATTTTGGGCAATGGAGAATTAACTAAGAAAATTAACATAACAGCTAGCGCATTTAGTTCATCAGCTGTCAAAAAAATTGAAAAGGCTGGCGGTACTGCTACCAAACAATAAATATGATAGATAAATTTAAATCTATATTTATTATTCCCGAGCTCCGCAAAAGAATCTTTTTTACTTTAGGTGTTCTTATTGTTGCTCGTCTTGGTGCTCACATTCCAATACCTGGTATAAATGGTGAAGCTCTTAGCGCTGCTTTTCAGGGCTATCAAAATACATTACTTGGTCTCTATAATCTCTTTGCTGGCGGTGCATTTGAAAAGGCTACTTTATTTGCTCTTGGGATTATGCCTTATATATCTGCTTCAATTATAATTCAATTAATGAGTACTGTTGTTCCATACTTTCAAAGACTCCAAAAAGAAGGGGAAGCTGGTAGAAAAAAAATAACTCAAGTTACACGTTATTTAACAGTTCTTATATCAGCTATGCAGGCTTATGGTATTGTAGCAGTATTCCTTCCATCAATGTCATCGGCTGGCCAATCTGTAGTAATAAATCCGGGTTTTTCATTTATTTTTACTGGAACAATTTGTCTTATTACTGGAACTATTTTACTCATGTGGTTAGGTGAAAGAATAACTGAGCGTGGAATCGGTAATGGAATATCTCTTATTATTATGATTGGTATTGTATCTCGACTACCAAATGTAATTGTAAGTGAGATTGCACTTGTTAATGAAGGAGTTAGAAGTATTCTTAGTGAGCTTATTTTATTAGCTGTAATGCTTGCAGTAATTTGCTTTGTAGTTTTATTGACACAAGGCACAAGAAAAATTCCAGTTTCCTACGCGAAGCGCGTAGTAGGTCGAAAGGTCTACGGTGGTCAATCTACACATATACCATTGAAGGTTAACACAGCTGGAGTTATGCCTATTATCTTTGCACAATCAATTATGTTCATCCCAAGTACTATAGCGACATTTTTTAGCGAAAGTAGTTTTATGCAAACTGTTATGAGATGGTTTTCTTTCGATCATCCGTTTTATTGGATTGTCTTTGGGTTGATGATTGTATTTTTTACCTATTTCTATACAGCTATTGCTTTTGATCCAACTCAGGTTTCCCAACAAATGAAGCAACATGGTGGATTTATTCCTGGAATAAGGCCAGGCAAGAAAACAGCAGAATATATTGATAATATACTTTCTCGCGTAACCCTTCCAGGATCATTTGCATTAGCAGCTGTTGCAGTTTTCCCATATGTTTTAATGCAAATAATGGACGTCAGTTATGATTTAGCTTCTTTTTTTGGAGGCACAAGCCTTTTAATTATCGTTGGTGTAGCTCTTGATACATTACAGCAAATTGAATCCCACTTAATGAGTCGACATTACGATGGATTTTTATCCAAAGGTAAAATTCGAGGTAGAAGGAGGATTTAATTATGGTGAATATTCGATCTGAAAAAGAAATTCAGCTAATTGCTGATAGCTGTCAAATCGTTGCTGACACTCTTGACATGCTTACAGCTAAAGTTAAACCTGGTGTAAAAATATCTAACCTTGATAAACTAGCAGAAGAGTTTATCATTTCAAAAGGTGCTCGTCCCGCTTTCAAGGGCTATATGGGCTTTCCATCAACACTCTGTGTATCCGTAGATGATGAGGTAGTTCATGGCATACCCACCGATAGATGCCTTGAAGAAGGTCAAATTGTTGGAATTGATTGTGGCGCAGAAAAAAAAGGTTATTATGGCGACCATGCAAGAACTTTTTCTATTGGAAAAATTTCTGCTAGCAAGCAAAAACTTATGGATATTACCAAAGATTGCTTATTAAAGGGAATTTCAGAAGCTAAGCCGGGAAACTATGTTTCTGATATTGGTCATGCAATCCAGTTCCTTGCAGAGTCAAATGGGTTTTCAGTTGTTCGTGAGTTGGTTGGTCATGGTATAGGATCCAGTCTTCATGAAGAACCTCAAGTCCCAAATTATGGAAATCCAAAGCAAGGATTTAGGTTAACTGAAGGAATGTGTATTGCAATAGAACCAATGATTAACATGGGCAAAAAAGAGATTACAACAGATTCAGATGGATGGACTATTCGCACAAAAGATGGACAAGTATCTGCACATTTTGAACACACCATTGCAATCACTTCTAATGGTCCAAAAATTCTCAGTAAGAGCAGGTTGTATGGCTAAAGAAGAAGCAATACAAGTAGAGGGAGTAATTAAAGAGACGTTACCTAATGCGATGTTTCGAGTAGAAGTTGAAATCGGCGAAGATAAACATGAAGTTTTAGCTCACGTAAGCGGGAAGATGAGAATGCATTTTATTAAAATACTTCCAGGTGATATTGTAAAATTAGAGATATCTCCCTATGATTTAACTAGAGGACGTATAACATACCGAAATAAATAATATGAAAGTAAGAGCTTCAGTTAAAAAAATATGCGATAAATGCAAAATTATTCGTCGTAATGGCGTTGTTATGGTTATCTGTGAGAACCCTAAACACAAACAAAGGCAAGGTTAGGAGTAGATTTTGGCACGTATTTCAGGCGTAGACATCCCGAGAGAAAAGAAAGTACCATATTCTCTTTGTTATATTCATGGAATTGGATTGACATTAGCTAAAAATATTTGTGAATATGCTAAAGTTGATGAAAATAAAAGGGTTAGCGAATTAACTGATAATCAGGTTGCCTCAATTAGGGACGCCATAACCGCTTTGCAGATAAGAGTTGAGGGAGAGCAAAGAACCCAAGTTTCTATGGATATTAAAAGAAAAAGAGATATCGGTTGCTACCAGGGGCTTAGACACAGAAGAGGTCTACCTGTGAATGGGCAAAGAACTAAAACAAACTCAAGAACACGTAAAGGCAAGCGAAGAACAATTGGCCTTGGAAAGAAAGTGTAAAAATTTATGGCACAACCAACTAAAGATTCAAAAAGAAGAAAAAAGAAAGGAAGCGTTGATCCTGCTGGAGTTGCTCATATTAAAGCAACTTTTAACAATACTCACATTACATTGACAGATAAGTTTGGCAATGTAGTAACATGGTCTACAGCGGGAACAAGCGGCTTTAAAGGCTCCAGAAAAAGTACAGCATTTGCAGCAACATTGGCTGCGGAAAAAGCAGCACAAGAAGCTGTACAAATGGGTATGAAAACAATTGACGTTAGAGTTAAAGGTCCAGGTGCTGGCAGGGAGTCAGCAATTAGGGCACTTGCCGTTGCAGGTTTAGAAGTAATGTCAATCAAAGATGTCACACCATTGCCCCATAATGGTTGTAGACCCCCTAAAAGAAGAAGGGTGTAAAATTATATATGTCTAAAGTTGATACGTCTAAAGGTAAGTTAGTCAGAAAATTTGGAGAAAATATTTTTGGAAATCCAAAGTACGATACATTGCTAAATAAAAAACCATATATGCCTGGGCAGCATGGACCAAACAGGAGAAGAAGACTTTCAAACTATGGCGTTCAGTTGCAAGAAAAGCAAAAAATAAAGGCTATGTTTGGAGTTCTCGAAAAACAGTTTCGCAACTATTTCCACAAGGCAGAAAAGATGGATGGGGAGACAGGCACAAATCTTTTGCAATTGCTTGAATGCAGATTAGATAATGTTGTATATCGCTTAGGTTTTGCTTCGACACGATCTCAATCAAGGCAATTAGTATCACATTCTCATTTCTTACTCAACAATCGTAAGTGCAATATTCCATCAGCTTCAGTAAAGCCAGGTGATGCAATCCAGGTGCGAGATAAGTCAAAAAAATTAGATGTTATCCTTGATTCAATTAAAAATGTCAAAGGCGATATTTCTTACTCTTGGTTAGAGCTGGACAAGGCTAAAATGAAAGGATCGTTTGTTGCTGTCCCTGACAGAGAAGAAATGCTTTTAACTGTAAATGAGCAATTAGTAGTTGAGCTCTACTCAAAATAAAAAATAAGGTTATTAATCCAATGTCAAAAAAAGAATATAAACTAAAAATTAAAACTGAAAAAGATTCACTTACTGATACTTATGGCAAATTTGTTCTTCAGCCGCTTGAGAGAGGTTATGCTGTAACTGTAGGAAATGCCTTAAGGAGAGTACTATTAACCAGTTTGCCTGGGGCTGCAATAACTAATGTAAAAGTTGACGGAGTTTTACATGAATTTTCAACTATTCCTGGTGTAAAAGATGATATGGCTGATATAATTCAGAATTTAAAGAGTGTTAGATTTAAACTTTCAGATTCTGATGTAGATAATGTTAAAGTATCTATTAAAGGTAAAAAGGTATTTACAGCTGCTGATATACAAAAAGCTACTGATCAATTTGAGGTCTTAAATCAGGATCAGTATATTACTGAAGTCAATACAAATGGAAAGTTTGAGATTGAATTAAGGATCGGAGTAGGCAAAGGATATGTTCCTTCAGAGGAAAATGAGCTTCCGAACGCTCCAATTGGAACATTAGCTATGGATAGTATTTTTAATCCAGTAACAAAAGTTACTTACAATGTACAACCTGTGCCAGGAGCAAAAGATCCTATCGAAATACTTTCTGTAGAAGTTGAAACCGATGGTTCGGTAACTCCTCAGGATGCTATAAGCTACTCTGCAACTGTACTCATGGACCATCTAAAGCTAGTTGAAGCAATAGCAAAACCTGAAGTTCTTGAAGTTACTGAGAAAATTAGTGAAGAAATTATTAAAGTAAGAAATCTGCTTAATCTTACAATTGATGAGATGGAGCTTTCTGTTAGAAGCCATAATTGTTTGCAAGCTGCAGGTATAAAACATATTTATGAACTTGTTAGCAAAGAAGAAAGTGAAATGCTCAAGTATAAAAATTTTGGGAGGAAGTCACTTACAGAGCTTGTTGAAAAACTTGATGATATGGGAATTAGTTTTGGTATGGATGTAGATAAGTATCTAAAGCTTGAAGTATAAAAATTATGAGACATCAAAAAAAAGGTAGAAAGCTAGGCGTAAATCCTTCACACAGAAAAGCGATGTTGCGTAATCTTGCATCAAACTTGATCAAGTATAAACGAATTCAAACTACTGATTCTAGAGCAAAAGAGTTGCGTACTTTTATAGAGCCACTAATCACGAAAGCTAAAAAAGCTGATTTAAATTCAATAAGACAGATACTTAAAAAACTACCTTTTAAAGATGATGCGCACATTCTTGTGCATGAAATCGCACCCCAATATGTAGATAGAAATGGTGGATATACACGCATCCTAAAGCGGGGATACAGAGACAATGATAGAGCATCCGTTTCTATAATCGAATTTGTTGAGTCTTCTTCTATTGTTGAAGCTGAAGCTGGTGAAGCTGAAAAATAAATTTGAGCGCTAAGCATCTCTCTTTAATTACCTTAAAGGCAATATGTACTATTGCCTTTCTTTTTATCTCATCAGATACACTACTATCTCAAAGTTCAATTTTTAAAGATCGCTATCTTTGGGTTGTTAGAACATCAATGGTTTCTAAAAAAAATATTGATGATATGATTCAATTTGCAGTTCTTAATCGCTTCAATAATATTGTTGTTCAGGTTCGAGGTCGAGGCGATGCTTATTATAACTCAAAATTTGTACCGAAATCATCATTAATTCAAGAACAGGACTTAGATCCGCTTGCATATTTATTGCCAAAAGCAAAAGAAAAAGGCTTAAAGGTCCATGTCTGGGTAAATACTTATCTTTTATGGTCATCAGGTGTTAAGCCAATTCAAAGCGAGCATATTATTAATTCAAAAATTGAATGGTTAGACCACAATCAGATTCAACAAAGATCAATTAAAGAAACTTTATCCGATAACAGAAATAAAAAAAATGGTTTCGAAGGAGCTTACCTATCTCCTGGGCATCCAGATGTTAATAAATACTTACTCAAAGTATTCAAGGAGCTTGTTATTAATTATGATATTGATGGCTTACATCTTGACTATATTAGATTACATGACCAAGGATATGGAATGAATCCTTATGCTATAGCATATTTTAGAAAGTATAATAAAAGAAATATGAATATAGATTTGTCCAGTCTTGATACGTATTCGAATCCACAATGGAATGATTTTTTACGTAAATCCATTACAGAGCTTGTGAGCGATACAAAGGATATGATAACGCTTTCTAAGTCAAAAATTGAATTTTCTGCTGCAGTAAAGCCAAACCTTTATGAGGCTAGAGAAAGATTCTCCCAGGAATGGGATGTGTGGTTAGTAGCAGGATATCTTGATAAAGCATTTGTTATGAATTATGCATCTGATCTAAAAGTCTTTGCGAAAAATATTGATGTTATTTATGACAATCTACCTAAAAAATATAGAAATAGAATTGTCATTGGAATAGCTACCTATAATCAATCATCAGATGAAGCTTTAACAAAAGTAAAATATGCTAAAGTAACTCGATTTTCGTCCGTAGCATTTTTTTCCTACAATTCCCTTGCCCAAAGCAAAACTTATTTTAAAAATATCAAAAATTATATTTATAAATAATTTTTTGGTTAATATCTGTATATTATTTTTAACTCATAAGGGGTCTTAATGGCAAACATGAATATAGATAGTATTTCTTCGCCAATTGGTACCAAAATTGTTTGTAAAAATTGGCAAATAGAAGCTCCCTATAGGATGATTCAAAACAACTTAGATCCTAGCGTTGCTGAAAATCCCGATGAGCTTGTTGTATATGGTGGCAAGGGTAAAGCAGCTAGAAATTGGGATTCTTATAGGACTATTTTAAAAACACTTGAGAGGCTTGATGAGGATGAGACGCTTATAATTCAGTCTGGTAAGCCGGTAGGTGTTTTACGTACACATGTTTCATCGCCTAGAGTTTTAATTGCTAATTCAAACCTTGTTCCTGAATGGGCTTCATGGAATCATTTTAACGAGCTAGATAAAGAAGGTTTGATGATGTATGGTCAAATGACAGCAGGATCATGGATATATATAGGAACTCAAGGTATTCTCCAAGGGACCTACGAAACATTTGCTTCAGCTGCGAGAAAACATTATGGTTCCGATTTGACTGGAAAAATTGTGGTAACAGCAGGCCTAGGAGGCATGGGTGGAGCTCAGCCTCTAGCTATTAAAATGAATAATGGAATAGCTATTTGTATTGAGGTTGATCCAGCTCGCATTAAAAGGCGTATTGAAACCAAATATTTAGATATATCTGTACAATCACTAGATGAGGCTATTATTGCTGCTAAAAATGCTAAATCTAAGAAAAGAGCTATAACTATCGGACTTATTGGAAATGCAGCTGAAATACTGCCAAATATGATTAAAATAGGTTTTGTTCCAGATATGATTACTGATCAAACCTCTGCTCACGATGAATTGGACGGATATGTTCCGACTGGCATTGCTTTTGAAAATGTAGACCAATTCCGTAAGTCTGATCCCGAAAAATATACCTCGAAATCTTTTAGGTCAATGATGGCTCATTGTGAGGCGATAATTGGACTACAAAAGAAAGGCTCTATAGCTTTTGATTACGGTAATAATTTGAGAGGTCAAGCAAAAAAAGCAGGCCTAAAAAATGCATTTGACTTTCCAGGCTTCATCCCAGAATACATACGACCGTTATTCTGTGAGGGAAAGGGGCCCTTTAGATGGGTAGCGTTATCAGGGGAACCCGAGGATATATATAAAACGGATAATGCCGTTTTAGAAATGTTTCCGGATGACACAGTTTTATCTAATTGGATAAAGATGGCACGGGATCAAGTCGAGTTTCAGGGTTTACCATCCCGCATATGTTGGCTTGGTTACCGTCAAAGAGCAAGATTTGGAATGAAGTTGAATGAGATGGTAGCTTCGGGTGAAATAAAAGCACCCATTGTGATCGGGAGAGACCACCTTGATTGCGGATCTGTTGCATCACCGTTTAGAGAAACAGAGTCAATGAAAGATGGTTCAGACGCAGTAGCGGATTGGCCACTATTAAACGCACTATTAAGCACTGCTAGTGGATCTACTTGGGTGTCTATTCATCAGGGAGGTGGAGTTGGGATGGGTTTATCAATTCATTCTGGACAAGTGATTTGTGTTGATGGCTCTAAGGAAATGTCTACCAGAGCAGAGAGAGTTCTAACTAATGATCCTGCTACAGGCATTATACGCCATGCGGACGCTGGATATGAGGATGCTATTGATAATGCAGCTAAATGGGGTGTAGATATCCCATCTTTAAAATGAATCATTCAATTAAGCTGGAAAACATAGGCTGCCTTACCACTGAAAGCGCCTCTGGTTTCGATTATAAAAATAATACCTCTCTTGTTTTAGAGGGTGATTGTATTAAATCTATTGGTTCAGGTAATGCGGATACTACTATAGATTGTAAGGGGAAATTGGTGACTCCAGGCTTTGTTGATTCACACACGCATCTCATCTTTAACAATTTAAGAACTGATGAGCATCAATTGAGAATATCTGGTGCAACTTATCAAGAAATTTCTAACAATGGGGGAGGAATTGTTTCTAGTGTTGCGAGCGTTCGATCCGCAACCCCTAAAGAACTTTTTGATATAGCTATTCCAAGACTTGATCGCTTTATATCGATGGGAACAACTACAATTGAAGCAAAATCAGGTTATGGTTTAAATACTGAATCAGAGCTCAAATCACTTAAAGTTATCAGCAAGTTGTCTGAAAAGCATGCGATTGATATCGTACCCACATTTATGGGTGCCCATGCATTTCCAGTTGAATTTGAAAATAAAAAAGAGGATTATGTAGATTTGGTGGTTGATGAAATGATTCCAGAAGTTGAAAAGCAGGGAATTGCAAAATTTATTGATGTTTTTTGCGAGCAAGGATATTTTGATGTCAATCAATCGAAGCGCATATTAAAAGCGGGTAAATCTGCAGGTCTAAAACCTAGGGTACACGCGGACGAGTTTTACAATTTTGGTGCAAGCTTGATGGCAGGAGAGATAGGTGCAGTATCAGCAGATCACTTAATGAAAATCGACGATAAAGGGATAAGTTCATTAAAGGACAATAAAGTAGTAGCAACGTTATTACCCGGAACGACTTTCTTTCTAAATAAAGATTCCTATGCTCCAGCAAGAAAACTTATTGATGAGGGTATTGTTGTAGCCTTAGCAACAGACTTTAATCCGGGCAGCTGCCATATTCAATCCATGCCATTTATTATCACATTAGCTGTTATGAAATTGCAAATGACCGTTGAGGAGGCTTTTTTAGCAGCTACTTTGCATGGAGCTAAAGCACTTGGTCTACAAGACGAAATTGGATCCATTGCTATCGGGAAAAAAGCCGATCTAATTATTTGGGATATTTCAAACCTTTCAGACATCCCCTACTATGTTTCAGATCATCCAATTCGTTATGTAATAAAAAATGGCAAATTGGTATTTGGCTCTTGACAGCGAGATAGCATGTCTTGTAAAATTGACCTTAACTTTAATTAATATTTGGTAAGTAAAATGTCTCTTAGAAAAATTATAGCTATTACTGCCCTAATTGTCTTTTCATCACAGTTTGCGTGGGCAAATTATGCTTTTTACCGTCAAATCGTAAATACTTGCAAGTTATATAGAATGCCAGTAGACGAAAAGAAGATGGTTTTAACCAAAAACGATGATGGTTCTTATCAATTCTCAATAGAGATGAAAGCAAAGCTTCGAAATGACTTTGAAACACCGATGCTTGTTGCATTTATATCTGTTGGTCAAGCAATTAGCCATCAAGAAAGCTTCGCAAAGAAAAAACAAAATTTTAAACCGGTGATTCCAAAGAATACTGAGGTAATAGTCATTACCTCAATTTCTAGAGAAGGTCTAGTGATTTCTGCCAAAGCATCTCCAGACCAAATTAAAAAGCTAGCGCAAGGACAATTAGATCCAGCAAGCTTTATGAGATTAATTAAAGATTCAATTCAAACATTATAACTAAGGAGAAAGAATGTTAGATCCAATGAGTTTAGAAGGTATGTTCGCACAGTATGGACGATCATTACTATGGGCAATTACAGCAGCTATAGGTTTTGGCCTTGGTGTCGGTATATCTTTAAAAGTATTTGATTGGTTATCATCTGATATTGATGAATGGGAAGAAATAAAGAATGGCAATTTAGGCGTTTCTTTGATTTTTGTCTCATTGATTGTTATGGTGGGGCTCATAGTATATAAGGTCATCTAATTAATAGCCAAAAAAAAATAAATAAAAAGGCCTCATAAAGAGGCCTTTTTATTTAAGATAATCTACAATCTTCTCTAAATATTTTTTATCTGTATGGTCAAATTGACTTTCAAGATGACCGTCTATGTCAAGCACCCCAATTAACTTATTCTTCGAAAATACCGGTACTACTATTTCTGAAATGGTCTGATCATCGCAAGATATATATCCATCAAAATTATTAACATTATCCACAATTATAGATTTTCCTTCTCTTGCAGACAATCCACATACCCCATTGGAGAATTTGATTTGACCGCAGGGGACTATTGAGCTTTGGTATGGACCAATTTCTAATAATTTTTCGTTCACAACTCTATAAAAACCGCAGAAGATCCATTCAGGAAATTTATTTGATAGAGTAGAGGTTATTATAGACATCTTTGCAGTCCTATCAATACCATATCCTTGAAAATAATGCGAGAGGTCATTAATAACCTTTTCATATTTTAAAACTTTATCCATATACTAAATATATTAAAATTATTACAACTGATCCAGTTAGGTTAGCAGTGAAATTTACCAGATTATTATCAATCCATTTAAATCCAGAAATTAAAGTGTTCTCCACGTCATATTGGAATCGCTCCTCAACAACTACGTTAGGGTTAGTGCAGTAAAACTTTCCCTGCAGGAAGCGACCAAGAATACTGTCAGTTAAAGAACCTAGGCATCCTGCAAAAGCTATTAGCACTATCGCATGATCGATTTCTAATATAAAGTAGGATATTAATCCTATAAACAAAGCTCCCATTATTGATCCAAA